>Ga0265301_10000015_pt1 | contig 293723 bp, 281 predicted proteins | sample AusTroGonzalo_MG_2_FD_193488 | JGI IMG/M metagenome (GOLD analysis project Ga0265301, IMG submission 193488) | Bovine rumen microbial communities from tropical cattle in Woodstock, Queensland, Australia - Gonzalo_04 | ecosystem: Host-associated > Mammals > Digestive system > Stomach > Rumen ... | reverse complement strand
ACTTCAGAGAGCAAGCTCTCTGTCATCCGTTCGACTTGCATGCCTAAGACCTGCCGCCAGCGTTCGTTCTGAGCCAGGATCAAACTCTCAAGTTCTAAAAAAAACTTGTAATTTAAGTCCTGTGCATTTAACAAAGCTGACTTTAATCAGTTCGTCTTTACATATTATATATTCGCAAGACAAGTTTTTTAACGAGGTTATATATAACCTACTACCTGTCTAGGATATGCACATTTGACTTAGTCAAAGTTTGGATATTCCAAATTCAACTGTCTGCATATCTCTTCTTGAACAGATTTTTGAAATACATCAAAAATCATTTTGATGAGCTGCTTTTATTCACAATGTTGCGATTTAATCGCGAAATTTCAGGGGTTGATTTCTTTTTCTGATTCGATTTCAACTTGAAAGCCCGGTTATTATGACTAGGAACATCTAAAAAGTCAAGTTTTTTTTCCAAAATAAATCCCAAAAAAATCCTATAAAACAAAAAAGCCCAGAAATCAGGCATTTTATACAATCAAAAAATCAAATATTCTGAAACCGCCAAGACAGCGAAACCACATAAAACACATAAAAAAATGATTCGGTTTGACCGATTCGCGAACAAATTCAAGCGATTCGTTCGCACCGAATCGGTCAAACCCACATATATCAAGACATAAAAATCAAATTAAAAGCGATACATAAACCCAAGTTTAACCAACGGATAAAAATCATATTTATCCAATTCTTTTTGCGCTTCTGACAAGGCTTCCTTTTTAGCGTTTTCAAAATTAGTGACAGCCATTTGAACAATCGGGTTACTGCTATTAGGATCTATTGGCGTACCATTTATATCTTTCAAGTCGTTATATGGTATATCAAGACTTATTTGTGCGCTGTTGCCAGTGAACACAACACCTGCATCCATATAGATTTTGATCCCCCAGAACAAGCCCAAGTCAAAACCTGCGCCAAGATATGGTCCGCTATATTTCCAATTCACATCGGCCTTGCCATGCATCACATCGCCATCATAAGTATACTTGTTACCAGCCAATTCGAATTCAATTTTACCAATTTTTTTGGTTCCCAAAATATCTGCATTCAAATCCAGTTTTCCGGTCATATAACCACCAGACAAACGCAATCCGCCAAAGAACCAGGTATCCCCAAATGGATAAAAGTCAACCAACGCGCCAAAATGTTTACCAGACAAGTCAACATTATCAACTTTCAAATTATCGTCTATTTCCATACCCTCATCACCCAGCGCATCATTTATTCTTGAATTCATTTTGCTTTTTATTGGTGAATATGTGGCGAAATCGAATCGGACACCGAATCGCTTTGCCCAGAAAGAATTGAAATTTTTATTGTTATAACCAACAAACATATTCAAACCGCTGGTTGGTGAAACGCCCAGACCAACCTGCATACCGCGTGGAAACTTTGTTTTTGGATTGGTATTTGTTTCTACTTCTTTCACAGGTTTTTCATCAAGATATATAATTCCCGAATCGTTAGACTGCGCCACAATCGGCGTTTCCTCTGTTAATGGCGCGACATCTTGTGTTTTTGCATCTTTTGCAAAAGCAGACATAGAAACAGCTGTTAAAATTGCAACAATAGAGATTTTTTTCATGGGTTCACTTTTCCTTTGGTTATGAATCTTTTCTTAGTATAGAGTTTTTAATAATACAAACACAACAAAAATATTTATTTAATAATGGCTATTTTTGTGATAGAATATGCTGTATGAAAAACAAAATATCTTTTTTGGCGATGATTGCCATTGCGCTTGGTGTAAATTACGCCAAGGCTTCTGATTGTATTGATGAAGATTGCGAATTGAAACCTGTTGTGGTTGTGGCAGAATCCGAAACTGTGGACGTTTTGGAACCACATGAAATCAGCGAAAACGTCTGGGTATCCAGCGTTGAAAAGCAATCCGATTGTGAATACGATTTTAATTGTCCTTTTGATTCAGCGGACGAATGCGCGGTATGGTATCAAAAACCTGTATATAGCCAGGCTGTGAATCCGCGCGGTCCACGTATAAACCCGATGAAAACAGACAACATTGTTTATGCCTTAAACACGAACACTAATGCGTCCGCAAACGATTCGGTTTTTGCGCCTTTGGTGGACAGATATAAAATGCTGATGCGCGCGTCCAAGGCTTGTTGTAGCGAAGGTATTATATACAAACTGCATGAAAAAAGCGCAACTGATGAACAGATTTATAAATTCTTGAAAGACGATGCGAATCGTTTTGCAGTTGGTTCGCGTTGCTTGGTTATGAATAATGAAGATTTAGCGTCCAGTTATTCTAATGGTGTAAATGGCAAAATGGTTGGCGATGTTCGCAACGCTTGTCTGTGCAAGAATCGCGAATGGTTCGATTCATTGTTGGCACCATTTAACGATATTTATAATCGTGTCCCAGAATTTCAATCTGCACTATTTAATTACACTTATACTGACGGTCTGAAACGTGAAATCACAGTATCTATAAATACCGATGTCCAAAATACTATGAATATGTTGGAATCGTGTCCAGATTAAACAAAAAATGCCCGAACGGGCATTCTGTTATTGTTTAATGTTATTTTTTATCTTTGTCTTTTCTGACATTACTTTTTAGCCATGCATACTGACGTAAAAATTCCCCCACAGGCATAGCAGGATACCCAATCCATTTTTCTCCTTCTGGAATATCCTTGTTAATACCACTTTTAGCAGCTATTTGTGCATGATTACCAACATGAACACCATTTGCAAAACCGACTTGGCCACCCATCATCACATGGTCGCCAATTACGACCCCCCCGGCAAATCCGCAACCAGATGGTATAGTACACTCTTTACCAATAACAACACCATGCGCGATTTGACAAAGGTTATCTATTTTCGTTCCATCACCCACCATTGTATCTGTCATTAACCCTCTATCAATGCAAGTATTCGCACCAACCGAAACACGATTACCCAACACAACACGACCAGCATGCGGAATAAAAACATTATGCCCATCTTGAATCGTAAACCCAAATCCGTCTTTACCAATTACCGCATTTGCGTTTATCACACAATCTGAACCGATTGTGGCGTTTTCAATATGCGCACCAGAGCAAACAACAGTATTTGCACCCAAAACCACATTACGACCAATAAATGCCCCTGGATATATTTTAACTCCAGCTTCGATTACTGCGCCACGTTCCACAGTTGCAAATTGCCCGATATAAACTGTGCTTTTCTTGCGGAAAAATACACCACGTGCAACATGTGAAAAATAGCTGACCCCAAAGCGTGGCTTTTCACGATAAATCTCACCAATAATTTTTACGATATTTCCACGTGGCGAATCTGTAATCAACAATGTTGCTCCATCCGGTGCATCTTTTATGTGCTCTGGCTGTAACAAAATCACAGACGCCTTGGTATTTTTTAGCACCTCTATCGGCAAGATTTTTAATACAACATTGTTACGTTCTGTTGAATAGAAAGCAAGTTGTCCCGGACGCGCATCAGCAATTGGTGCAACCCCGGTTATAACTTTTTTCGCATCGCCTTGTAATTTCAGACCGAATTTAGCCGCCAATTCACCAGCGGTGGTTCTGTTTGCACGTGGCCCAAATAACATTTGTAATAATCTTTTCATTTCTTCACCTTTTTTGTTTTGTTGGATTATAGAACATATTATTTTTGTAAAGCAATGAAAAAGAATTTATTTCAACCCACCCCGCCATGGGCGGGGAATTACAAGTTCTCCTCCTTTGGAGGAGTGTCCGCCAGGACGAGGTGGTAAGAGAATACAAATACTTGGAAAAGCATCCGTCTACGCTATCGCTACGTCGAGGCTTTGGGTAAATAAAAAGTAGTCTGGTCAAAGACCAGACACATATTATAAACCTGGATTGCCACGAGTATTCAACAACAAACGCCAAGGCTGTTTGTTGTATTGAACACTCTCGCAATGACAATACTCTGGAATAATTGGATAATTTTTGAAATGTTTAATAAAATTGAGAATTTTATTCTTGATTATTTGTTATGGTTCAATACACTTTTTGGCATGAAACAGTGTAGAGAATCTTATAAATATTACGTATATATAATGGCATCTGGTAAAAACGGCACATTGTATACTGGTATTACTAATGATATAGCCAGACGCGCTTTTGAACATAAAACACATATGAATAAAAATAGTTTTTCAGCACGATATAACGTGAATAAATTAGTATATATAGAAGTTTTTGAAAATCCTGAATATGCGATAGCACGTGAAAAACAAATTAAATCGTGGGCCAGAAACAAAAAGAAAGATTTGATAGAATCTATGAACAAAGAGTGGATAGATTTGTTTGATTATTTGAATTGTTAAACAAAAAACTGAAAGTTTTTTGTCATTCCGAGCGAACGAAGTGAACGTGGGAATCCAGGTTTCTTAAACTTTCAGCGCAAAGCGCTGACTTTTTTATTTATATTTGTCAGCTTCGCTGGAAAGTTTTTATTTACCTGGATTGTCACGCAGACTGTCGTCTGCTCACAATGACACAGCCCTTTGGGCTATGCCCCCCGCCATGGGCGGGGAATTACAAGTTCTCCTCCTTTGGAGGAGTGTCCGCCAGGACGAGGTGGTAAGAGGATACAAATACTTGGAAATAAAACAAAACATTGTGCCAGACGTTCAATTAAACAAATACACCAGAATACCCGCCCCACCGCAAGCGGTCCCCCCCCGCCATGGGCGGGGAATTAGAAAAAAAACCAAGGCGGAAACCTTGGTTTTTTTCGTATATTACATTTTAATTTTAATTCATATCCTCAAAATTGAAGCTGACGTAATCACCATATCCGCCAACGTCTTCGCCACCGACATAGCAACGGATATGTTCACCCATTGTTTCTTGCCATTCTGCCAGTTTTTTATCTTTGGCCTGGTTATCTTTGGCATCAACAACAGTTTTTGCTATACCAAAGCCCAACACACCACCGGTTACTGCACCAACAGCCGCACCAATGCCTGTTGCTTTTGCAGAAGAATCATTATTATCAACCTTGTTTCTGCATTCTTGCAATACTTTTTCTATTTTGTTTCTAGAATCATCATCCAATTTTTCGCCAATTGATACATCTGATTCTAATACTGTCCCAAATGCATACCAATTATCTTTATATCTGCACTGACCGGAATGGGCATTTTTCAAGTTGCTGTCTTCTCCTTGGCAACACAAATCTTTTTTGCCATTTTTACAAACGCTGTCATCATCCGAACACCAAGAATAACGAGAGTTATCTTTGGCTTCACAAACGAGCGAATTTTTAGTGTTAGTCCAAGATACATTGACACTGATACCAGCAGCACGCGCATCACGCAACCCTGCGGCACACGCATTACTATTGTCACCATCCAAACACTTATTCAGATTGTTCACACAGCTTCCTGCATTTGTCTTGTTATTAGCTTCCACTTTGGCATCACTTTTTAACAAACCACCACCACTACCGATTTTACCGTTTGCTAAATAATTGCCAACCAATGCACCAGCACCACCACCAAGCAATGCACCACCAACAGAACTCCATGCCAAGGCTGTTTTCTTTTTCCAGTCTGACATACCTGAACCATCTCTGATTACTTTTTCTATGTCGCTCATAGTCTTTTTATCAATCCATGAACCACATTCAAAGGCATCGCCCACAGCAAAATATGCAGTCGCTTTGTCACCCAGTTTTTCATTGATTGCCGGGTCGTCAGAGACAACATTTACACGTGCACGACAGAACGAACCATATATATCATTGCTGGCTATGATTTGATTTGCTTTTAATCCTTTCTGGGGGTAAGAACCAGGAACCTTTCCACTTTTTAATTTCACCCACATAAATGCAGAACCGTTATCAGACGCGCCCTTGATACCGCCATTGTTATTACCCAAACAAATATTTTGTTCCTTGGTCAACTTGGCACTGTATTTTGCCTGGGCCTCTTTTTCCAAATCCATCAAAGTTTCTTGGAACAAAGTATTCGCTGCATTGCTGTACAAATAATCCCCCTGGGACTGGGTGACCTGTTGATCATACAAACAACCATCATCATCCATCGTGTCACATTTTCCAATAGTGGTATTATTCTTGCAATCATCAGATACTGCATTTTCGGTATCTACACGACAACCAATAACAACATCACCATTGCCTGAACCAACTGTAATATTACCCGCCGAGCCTAACCAACCAGAACGAACACTGTTGTTGTCACCCCAAGATGTTGCAGAATCGGTGTTTATATATTTGTTTGCCTCTATTTTCAAATGTTCTTCGCAAACTTTGGCATTTTTGATCGTGTTGATACATAAACCTGTCACAATATTATAATCCAAGATACCCGCCTGTTTATTCATACTGGCATCAAATGAACTGCTGCCTGTATCGTACAAGCCCGCAGTAATATCTGTTCTGTTGCGGAAGCAGTTAGAATAATCTTTGCCACACATAGCCTTTACGCAACTGATAGCAGTGTTTGCACACTGTTTCTTCATTTTGGCAATTGCAGCATCATTATATGATGTTGCCAATTCCCCTTCGAGTGCTGTGACTGCACCCAACAAATCTGTTCCACCCTCTGCCGGGAACACCGCGCTAAAAGTATCATCAGAAGTACCGAGGGTCCAATAACCATCTTCACCTGAAACAACCGCAGAATATTGACAATTTGGATCCGAATTTATAAGTGCCTGACAACCCTGTTTTATTTCTTCATATGTTTTGCCTGCATTTATATGCTTAGACGAACCGTTCTTGAAAACTTGACTATAACACACAGAACCAACACCGCCACCACATGTCTGCATTACGCAAGAACGTATTGTATCCAAACATTTATCACGCGTTTTTGCGTCGTATTCCGCCATTAAATCAGCAATACGCTGTCCGACAATACCATTTATGCGTGTATCATAGATATCATCATAAACATCATCATACAACTCTTTACGTTCAAATTCAGACAATTTGCCAACCAATGTCTCAAACTGTTCTGGCTTTATAGCCTTTCCTGATTCTGTGACAAATTCACCACCATCACCAACATTTGCAATGTGCGTCATATAGCAATACTTATTATTACCGATTGTTTCCTGACACATATTCCTGATATAAGTCTTTTTATCACGGGTCGTTATTCTGTTTGCCCATTCTGCCAATTTATCCATTGGCACAGACTTGTTATTTTCAACATAGTCTGCCATTTCCGCTGCTGCGTTTGCTTTATCAATAGTGCATCTGGCAGGATTTTTACCACACGCCTTTAATATGCATTGGTCAGCCACTTTATAACAAGTGTTAACCGCATTACCCGCAGCCAAACCAGCACCAGCAACAATCAATTGATCAATAGCACTGTCTGAATCAGGCGACAAAGTATCTGCACCAGTAGTAGAACCAAACAAGGCCTTTTTACCATCTACTGAACAACGCGCCAATGTTGATGCACAAAACACAGCCTGTTTCTTGAATTCCTTTTTGCTGGTACACAATTCAAAATCTACACCACAAACACTATCACGGTTCAGACAGCTTGTATATTTTTTAGAACATTGTTGCGCATTCAAACTGTTAACTTTCCACGCAGTCTGTATCCAATCACCCAGTTTACTGTTGTCTGTTGGGTACACATATCTATTAACCTCAGCCGTATCATTTCCCTTGTCGTCTTTGACATAAGATTCAACCGTTGACAAAGCACTGACCGAACCATTACCAAACAACATAGAAACACCAGACGTATTGCAACTCAGCAAAACACTGTCGCATTTTGGCATTTGCAGATGGAATAAAACATTTGTCGTGCATTCCTCAAAATTTTCGCCACAAACATCTTCCTGACGAACACAGTTGGAATATTCATCCATACATTCCGACACCCCCAATGTCCCGGTCGTCGAACCAACAACAGTTCCGCCGACTATTGACACAGGCTGCATATGACCAGCAATTGATATACGACGCGATGCAGCCTGCCCCACAACACCGGCACGCGATGTCGCAGCAAAAGCCCCAGGAATTACGGTCATTATAGCCAGAAAACTAACGGTTTTGATAAGATGTTTCATCCCCTTTCTCCATTTATATTTATATTTATTCTATCATAGTTGCAAAAATAATGAAAGCAAAAAATGAAAATAAAATCACAATATTTTATTCGTTGTCTAAAATTTCTTTCAGTTCCAGCATGTCATCTGGCATGCGAGATTTGAAGTGCATTTTTTCACCTGTTATTGGGTGTGCAAATTCTAAAACCTCGGCATGCAACATTTGACCGTCATGATTTTTCAAGAAATTTAACAATTCGGGGTCTTTGACACTACCAACATGTGATTTTTCACGCCCATATAATGGATCACACAACACAGGAAAACCATGTGAAGATAAATGAACACGAATTTGATGTGTTCGACCTGTCAATAAAGTGCAACGAAACAGTGAAACATTACTTTTCGTCCAAACGTCTGCAACATTTACGATTGTATGTGCGGGCTTGCCCCCAGATTTTACCATTGACATTTTTTGGCGATTGCGTGATGAGCGCGCAATATTTCCAGTTATATCCGCCCCGCCCCATGTCGGAACACCCCAAACAAAAGCAATATATTTACGCGTCAAATCATGTGCTGAAAACATTTTTACCAAAGCACGATACGCGCTGTCGCTTTTTGCAAAAACCATTACACCGCTGGTATCTTTATCCAGACGATGAACAACACCCGGTCGTGTTTCACCACCCAGCGCAGATAAATTTGTATATGCTAACAAATTTTGCACCAAAGTCCCGGTTTTATTGCCTGCCGATGGATACATTACAACGCCACGCGGTTTATTTATCACAATTATATCATCGTCTTCGTATAAAATCTCTAAATCAAAATCAGTTGAAATATTATCACGCGCAATATCTGACTTTTTTTCAGATATGGTCACGATAAATTCGTCAGCCAATTTTGTTTTTTCTGACAATTTGACAGCACTGCCATTTGAACGTTTAATATCAAATTTTTGGATTTCACTGCGTGAAAAATCAGGCATTTGCATGGACAAAAATTTATCAACACGAACGCCAACATTATTTTCATCTACGATAAATTTGCGAATACCAGACATCTATCTAATCTCTTTCCAATTTTTACCACGTTCGCATTTTGCAATATCAATTGTAAAATCACGTTCACCATCAACAGGGCAAGTCAAAATTCCAGTTGAAACCGCGTCCAAAGCCTGTTCATCTGCATTACGCCATGCAAAAGATATTGTTTCTGGCTTATATAAACATACAAGACGCAGATGTCCACTCATCTTTCCATTTGGTGAAAACCAAACACGAACACTGTCCGCTTCGCCATAGCAAGGGAAAGCGTCCAAATAATACAAAACCAAGCCCTGCTTTACAAAAGATTTATCGCGTCCCTTTATTGTCCCAAAAAATTGTTTTAATGGAATCCCAGTCACTGCCGCCCAATCAACTGTTGTAGAAAAAACGCTGACCCGCGGACCGATTGGCGTTGGTGCAGGTGTAGATGTGTCTGCAAAAACAGGCAACATAAATAAAAATGACAAAACAAACATCAAAGATTTCATTTGAATTCCTTTAATTCAACAGATACGCGTTTCACATTTGTTGGATCGACTGATAACATATGATTGAAAGTGACTGTATTTTTAGGTTCCAATAATGTTGCAGGCGGAATAAACGACTGACGCGACAAAACATTATTAGCCGCATCATAAGAAATCACAACTATATTCGGCAGTCCGTATATATCATTTGTGTTGTTTGTAATATCACCAGAAACGAAAATACGATTTTTGCCGTTTTCATCACGCACAATATGAATATTCTTTTCGTCCAAGCGCGCAACAAGTGGTTTGTTTTTTACAGAACTGTTTTGGAACTTTACAATCGCAACAAAAGAAAATATACCCGCTGCAATCAAGGCACAAATCACAACCAATAATTTCAACCATACGCCCTTTGCTGAAAAAGATTTATACGGAGTCCAAACATGACCACATACCGCACATTTAACAGGCGCATTTGGCAACTTTGCCAATGAATATTCTGTTTTACAAAAATCACATACTATTTTCATATTTTAATCTCTGTTTTTATTGTTATATCACATTTTATTCCAAATTCAATATTTGATATTTTTCACGAACACGTGTTTGGATTTCATGTAATGCATTAAGATAATCGCCCACAGTAGCATTAGCATTTGATGCCACAGAACCAAATAATGTTGTTGATACCGTTCCTGGCTTAGCCTCGGTCGCTGTGACCCCCGAAGCCAAACGTGCCAGTTCAGGGAAGTAAATATCTGCGAAACGCGCTTTTTTATTTTTTATATCCCAATAATAGCCTGAATCTTTTGGATCTTGAATTTTTTCACTGACATATAATTGTGGCGTCACAGAACCCGTATAACCAACAGTCACATAATCTGCAGTTATGCGCCCAAGAACTAAATCCATATCGCCAATTATTTTCAGAATCGAATCTTTATCTGATGAAGAGTTCACAGAAAAACCACTTAATGTCAAATTGTTCACATACAAGTCATTCGTTGTAAAAGATGAAAATTTTCCAGAATCTATCAAAGAAAATTGACCTGAAACATTCATCGCTTTGGAATCTGCTGTCAATGCACCGTTTACCACAGCATTGTTTGTTTGGTATATCGCATCCAGCGTTGTTCTATTTGCAAAAACCAATGTATTCACTGCTGTCCTGCCTGTTGTAATGTTTTCTTCAAATTGCGCCTTGTTGGCATCAAAAAACCTTGCATTACGAATATCGTGTCCGTCCAGATTCAATGAAGATAACATTGTTGCATCGCTTGCCCTGTCAGATGGAACACGCCATAAATATTCTGTATTTCCGCGCTTAACAGATGTTGTACCGACCAATCCTTTTGTGTTTTTTACACCAAAATCTGCGATATTTACATGAAAAGCACCAAAGCCACCATAAGTTGTATCACCCTGAATAAAACCAAATTTTCCACCACCAAGGTTCACAATCTCGCGGGTTCTGAGTGGAGTGATGTTGTTATCATTCAAAATAACAATCCCCTGCAAAGTTGATTTATTATTTCTGTCAGATGATTTTAATACACGCAGTTGGTAATCATCTTTGTAAGCATTTGCTATGTTTTCAGGCAAACCATAATCTATTAATTCTTCTAATTTCACTCGAAATATTTGCTTGTCAACTGGTTGCATTAAAACGGTTTTATTTTCAACAATGTATCTTTCCAAAGCAGTCTGAACGTTTTCTAATTGTTGTGATACCGCAATATTCCTGGCACGCGATACAGCATTTTGTTGATACCGAAAAACAAATGGTATGACAATAGCAGCCAAACAAATTGTCATCATCAATTCAACCAGCATTCCACCATGCTGAGATTTTAACTGCGAAAAATGCTTTTTATTTATTTTCATTTTGTATGCCAATCTGCTGATATTATTTTTCTGAATTCATGCGAATCTGGTACCGACGGAATTGAAGAACGCGTCAATATCAGTTTTGTAAAAGATGGCGGTGTATTCGTAGGGAAATACCAAGAACCAATCTGTAATGGCGCAATGCTTGACACCAACAATTCACCAGACACTGTTATACCAAACCCATCTGCAAAAACCATTTCAGACGCAGAAATATATGGCGTCAATAATTTATTGGTCGTGATACCATTGAAACCTGTTATTGTTCTGGCACCATCTGATTTTAATATAAAATTACCTGCAACATTTACAGAATTTGCAATATTTGCACTGTCAACAATTAAACGGCCATTTGTGACATATTTGTCTCCATTTAATTTATCGGCAACTATTGTTCTGAATCCATTTGTATCACCTGTCACACGCATGGTTCCGATTTGTATACCATCAGAACTGATGTTTGCGCCAGAGGAAAAATAAACAGTATCTGCATCCACTATATCAGATGTTAAAAACACAGCACTTGCATCAAATATTTTTGCAGACAAAGAAGAAATATCACCCACATTAAAAACATTAAAATTATTCATGTGCAAATCACGTTGCATCTGATTAAGACCATCTTCACCCATCGTGCCGCGATGCAAAAATTTTGATTTATCTGCACCCTCAAAATCACGTGATATTCTGAAAATCAAATCACCCTTGTTAAACACATCTGGCGCAGCCACCGCCCACGATTGTGCATAAGCAACACCATCATCACGAACAATCGCAGCAGCATCACCAATATGTTTTGCTATGTTCACAGATCGATATTCAGAATCGTTTATATCGAACGCTAAATACACCTCTGTTATTGTTGCGCCATTGACTTTATATTTATCAATGAATCCTGCATACGCCATCGGTGCAATTTCTGCGATTTCTTCATCAGTTAATTTTATTTCAACCTTATCTGGCCACTGGGTTTGATTGATACGCAAAAAATTTATTATTTTGTCACGATTTTTTACAATCTTGTTTGCCATAGCAATATCTTGAACATCTTTGGATATATTTATAATTTGATTATACAAAAATGGCGACACACTTAGCACGACTGTGATTGCCAAAAGCACTTCTAACACAGACGCGCCCCGTTCTGATAATCTGGTTGGTTTATTAAAAATTTTTTTACATACAGTCATTTCTGCCGTTCATCAAACATTGTTTTATATCTATTCTGGTTTCTAACCTTTGCCAAAAAACATACTGACATATTATATTTTGTGCCAAAGATTTGCTGTTATAATTTCCATTTAACGATTCTATTATCTCCCTGCACGAAACAATTTTGCCTTCTGTGTCCTTGGGGTCCGCAATAATCTCAAAAGAATCATTATTCACAGTATCAACATACGCATCTGGTATTAACGAAGTTCCGGCAGGTCTGACATCAATCAAAACTGCACCACTTTGACCATTTAACAATCCATAAGATGTCTGATCACGCAATGTTATATTTGATGCATAAATCGTTTTAACATCTATGCCTGATTTAGTATTGTATTCCAGGCTTGTTGGATCCACATACACATCTTGACCACGCGAAGCATCAATATACGCACCAACATCCAGACGTTCAACTGTGAAACTAAAGTTATCAGATCGCAAAGACCCACGTACCAACCAATCTGATGGTCCCGAAAAACTTGTTCGTCCCTCTGTCATGGAAAAATCATATACTGATGCAACATTTGATTCAAACGCGCCAGCATTTCCATATTTTGCAATCGTCCGCAAAGAAACATCCCCAACATTCAAATCACCACGATTTAGCGCCAAAGCCGCACCACCATCAGCACTTTGGAATATTGTTTTATTTGCAAATAAATCTGATATTTGGTTTTTATCTTTGCTTCCAGATTCCATACCATACAAAGTCAGCGTTCCAAATTGCGCTGTTTCAAAATCACCATTACGTGCAAATAAAATATTTATTTTATCTATGCTGTTATCGTTCATATCCAGTTCAGATAAAAAACCAACATTTTCATTTGTCTCTTTTTTATTCACAATATCAGAATACATCACATCAATCGGAATATGCACATATATATCTTTGCCGTTTATTTCCGCATAAAAACCAATTCTGTGTGCCAGTTCTGCAATTTGCATTTTTGATAAATTTCCACCGCTGATTTTCAGATAACAAATTATACCATCCTGATTTTTATCTATGACCAATGAAATATTTTGCCCCATTCCTGTAATTGGAACAAAACCCATTGGCAAACCATAACTGCCCAAAGTGTTTATAAATTTTTCATCTGATAATTCTGTTTTTTTATAAGGTAAACTGTTCTTTGTTTCCAGAATATAAGCACGCGCAACATTATATGCTGTTTCAATTTTTTCTGTGGCAGAATACATTTGGGCAGCAGAATCACGCGCAGAAATTTTACCCGCAAAAAAGGGGATAAAAGCAAAGACCAATGTCAATGCTAACAAGGCTTGTAATAAAAAACTGCCACTTTGTTTTTGCAAGAAAAACTCCCCCTACAAATAAAAGCATAGCAACTGAAAAAAATTATTGCAATCAGTTTTAAGATGTTTTAATATGGTTCTGTTGAAACAAAAACAGTAGTGGGATTACTGAATAAATTGTTCCCTTGTAAATAAAGTAAAGAAAATGCAAAACAAAAAAAATCAAACATCCGTTGGTCAGATGATTCAACGTTGTCATAAGTGGCGTCAAAAAAGAAAACAGTATATTGATTTGGCACGCCAAACCAGTGATGAAATCGAACGCGAACGCTTGTTGCAAACCGCAGAACATTATGGTCGTATTGTCAACGAAGAACAGGTTAAAATTGATTCCCAGCGTGATCCAAAAGATAAAACGCCTGTGGTTGAAGAAATCACAGAATCATCTGAAAATTCAGAAACATCTGAATCAAACGAAGATGATGAAATGGGATTTCCAGATTTCATTGCTAATCTGAAATAAAATTAATCTATTTTTTATTGAAATCGGGTATTTATTTGCTATGCTTTAGCCAAAGGAAGCACTATGGAAAATAATTATACCGTTCTGGCCCGTAAATATCGCAGTCAAGATTTCGAATCTTTGATTGGTCAAGATGTATTGGTAAAAACACTGACAACCGCTATCAATACAGGTCGTATTGCACACGCTTATATATTCACTGGAATTCGTGGAACTGGGAAAACCAGTACTGCGCGCATTCTGGCCAAGGCGTTGAATTGTTTATCATCTGAAAACGCAACATCAAAACCATGTGGTCAATGTGAAAACTGTCGCGCTATCGCGGCTGGTCAACATATTGATGTTATGGAAATCGACGCGGCATCACATACCGGCGTTGATAATATGCGTGATATATTGGACGCCGCACAATATCGTCCGACAAATGCCAGATACAAAGTCTATATTATCGACGAAGTTCACATGTTATCAACCAGCGCATTTAATGCGTTGCTGAAAACATTGGAAGAACCACCTGCACATGTCATATTTATTTTGGCAACTACAGAAATCAGAAAGGTTCCTGTCACTATATTATCACGTTGTCAGCGTTTTGATTTGGCACGTGTTCCCGTTGAAACACTGAAAAAACATTTTGCATGGATTGCAGACCAGGAAAAGATCGAGTTATCTGATGGCGCAAACGAATTATTGGCACGCGCTGCTGACGGTTCTGTTCGTGATGGTTTGTCTTTGCTGGATCAGGCGATTGCGCAAACCGGTGGCCACGTTGATGAAAGCGCTGTGTTGGATATGTTGAAAAGAACAGATCGTGGTACAGTTGTTGGATTTATGAAAACCGTATTATCTGGCGATGTAAATACAGCCTTGAACAAGTTGGACGAAATATATAATAACGGTGCTGATTTAACAATGTTGTTAAACGACATGATGGAATGGACACATTGGGCAACACGCATGTATCCGTCCTTAAGGTTGCAAGATTCTGTGTCTTCGCCGTACACTATGGACCAACGTGAAACAATCAAAAAGATAAACGAAACTATATCTCTGAATACTTTGTCACGTATATGGCAGGTTATGGTTGCAGCGGTTCCTGAATTGCAGGCGTCAAACAATCAAAAGCAATGTTTTGATATGCTGATTATTCGTTTAATGCATATTGCAGATATGCCATCTATTCCTGAATTATTAAAACAATGTGAAAAAGAAACACCTGTGCAAATGCCACAAAAAAAATCAGAAGAACAGGCTCAAGAAAAACCAAAATATATGGAAATAAAAACATCTGATGAATTGGCATCTGCCCTGCAACAGGCACGTGAATTGTTATTGTATTCTTATTACACAAACAATTTGGAAATCACAGAATTTATGGTTGGAAAAATTAAATATTTTGATCGCAAGGGTGATAAAGATTTTTCACAAAAATTGGCAGTTTGGTTGAAAGATAAAACCGGTCAACAATGGACACTTGAAACGATATCAGAATCGCCACATCAACAAACAGTTTTAGAACACGCTAAATCTGAAATCGTGGCAGACCCAATGGTGGCCAGCGCTATGGATTTATTCGAAGATGCCGAAATTGTAAATATATCAAAATAAAAAAATAGGGGTTAAAGTATGAGAGAACAATCAGGACGATCATTGATAGAAATTATCGGTGTGTTGGCAATTGGTGCAATTATGGTATCTGCCGCGTTCAGTATGTACAAGACATCAAATCAAAGACAAAAAAGATTGATTGCAACGGAAAGCTTGCGTGATATCGCAACAAAAACAAAAACCTTGTTGGAATATACTGGTTATCAGCCTGTGTCCGTTGATTTTCTGATTGAAGCGGGCGCATTGAATAACAACAAACAACCAATGGGGGCAAGTGATTGGTCAATTACATCTTCTGTGGACGGGTCTGAATTTTCTATCAATTTGGTTGGCTTGTCTTTTGATGATTGTGCGTATCTTGCAACCAAGAAATTTGATTGGGCAACACATATAACTGTCAATGGATACGATTCGGGAAACGGTTCATTATGTTTGAAAACGGGCGACAACAGAATATCGTTTTTTGCAAAATAAAAAATGAAAATAAATAAAAGCATTTTATTTGGTTTATGTTTTTCTGTGGTCGGTTGCATACAATACCACAGTCCCAATCGTGATACATGGCGAAATTATTTATACGGCGCCAGTTTTACAGATATGACAGAAAGTGCCAAGACCGCTAAATTACCTGTATACATGGGTCAAGGTGGTAAAATTGTGACTGCAAATGGTGAATTATCACCAAACATGCAATATGGTGATAAAAATAATATTGATAATGCAACATTGATAAATTATATGGCGGGTCTGGAATACGAATTATATGACAGTCTGCGCAAACCCGGAATATCTGTTCAACGCGCAGGAACAGATGTTGTTGTTATATTGGTTCGGGATGCAATTATGGAAATGAATATTGCAGACATTTCACAGAACGGTGCTGACACATTGAAAACAATATCAAAAATTCTGAACAAATATAATGCAACATTTATGGAAATTGCTGGATACACAGATTCTATGCAGGATAAAACTGCGGCCCAGGCACTATCTTTGGATATGGCTGAACGGGTTGGTGTTTATTTTGCACAAAATCGCGTTTCTACATCACGCATGTTTATCGTTGGACGTGGCTCTGCACGACCAATCGCAGCCCAAGATGATATGGGCAGATTAATGAATCGTCGTGTCGAAATCAGAATTAGCCCTGCAAGATAATACAAGCATAAAAACACTTTGCGTTTTATTATAAAGATTGCTATATTCGTTATGATTAATTAATCCCACTTCGCCGAGGCTTCGTGGGACACAAGCAAAAGGAAGAAAAATGAAAGAAAACAATATCATCAAAAAATACACAAAAATGGGTGTAATTGCATGCGCAGTTGTCGTTGTCGCTTTAATCGGCATATTTGCGTTATCTGGGAATCACAAAAGTTCTTCGGTGCAAAAAGCCTTATCCGAAGTATCTGAAAATTCTGCACGTGCTGCTGATTTACGTATCGCGATTATCAGCATGGATAAAATTCAGATGGATGCAAATGTATTGAAAGATTTGCATAAACAACGCGCTTCGTATGAAGAAAAATTAAAATCAAAATTGGACAAAGAACAAAAATCTTTGGAAAAGGAAAAAACGGATATCGAAAAATCCCAAGATGTTTTGTCCCAGGAAGCGCTGCAACGTCGTGTCGTAGATTATCAACGTCGTGTGAACAATTTACAACGTGATTTGGCTGAAAAAGCACAAGCTGTGGAAGCTTCTTACCAAGACGCATTATCAACAATTCAGAAAAAACATCTGGATCCAGTTATCGAGGGTGTTATCGCCAAGAAAAAATTGTCTTTGGTAATTGATGGACGTATGGCACGAATTGGTCAAGATGTTGCAGAATTAGATATCACAGACGAGGTTGTAAAAGCATTGAATAAAAAAATATCTTCAATCAAAATGGCAACCCCAAAAGGTTTCTAAGATAAAACTTTGATAAAAAAACACCCGCCGATTTGGCGGGTGTTTTTTAGTTTTTACGAATCACAATTGTGCTTTGACTTCTTGAATTTCATAACATTCAACCCGATCACCTTCTTTCAGGTCGTTGTATTTATCGAAACTCATACCGAATTCAACACCGTTTGAAACTTCGCTGACTTCGTTCTTTTCACGACGCAATTCACCAATTTTACCATCGTAAATAACAACATTGTCACGCAACAAACGAACCATTGCGGACTTTTTAATTACACCTTCGGTCACACGACAACCCGCAACCTTTATCCCCTTGCCCACTGTGAACAAAGCGATAACATCTGCATAGCCGATGAATTTTTCGTGTTTTTCAGGCGCCAATTTACCAGACAATATTTCTTTGATTTCGTCTGTGATACGATATACAACGCTGTGATAACGAATATCAATACCGTTATTACGCGCCATATCACGCACAGCAGAATCAGCACGAACATTGAACGCGATTATAACTGCGCCTGATGCTGTTGCCAATCTGATATCGCCTTCGGTAATCTGACCAACGCCCGCAGACAATAATTCAACTGCTGCTTTGTCAGAATTAAACCCACGCAACATGTCTGAAATTGCTTCCACAGAACCTTGGACATCTGCACGCAAAATAATTGGCAAAGTCAATTTTTTCGTTTCATCGCGTTTTGCAAATAATTCTTCGAGTGATGAACGTTTAACTGCATTTGCTTTGTCTTTTGCTTTCTGGACACGATACGCAGCGACTTCACGTGTTTGCGCTTCTGTTTCCATAACATGTAATTCATCACCGGCACTTGGCACAGATTCCAAGCCCAATACCATCACTGGCTGACCAGGCTTCACACTTTTTACACGAACACCAGCAGAATTTACCAAACCACGAACACGTCCAAATGTTTCACCAACTACAAAAACATCCCCCACAGACAAAGTTCCCTGACGCATTAAAACAGTTGCGACAGCACCCAGACCTTTTTCCATTTTGGCTTCTACAACATACGCAGACGCTAACATTTCTGGGTCGGCTTTCAGGTCCATCATGGCAGCCTGCAACAAAATCGCCTCTTCTAATTTATCAAGTCCCATTTTGGTTTTAGCAGATATTTCAACACACTGAACATCGCCCCCCATTTCTTCGACTTGAACTTCCTGTTGCAACAAATCTGTTTTTACACGTTGCGGATTTGCTTCTGGTAAATCGCATTTATTTATAGCAACTATGAACGGAACCTTGGCTGCACGAATATGATTTATTGCTTCAATGGTTTGTGGCATGATTGAATCGTTTGCAGCAACCACCAAAACAACAATGTCTGCAATCTGGGCACCACGCGCACGCATCGCAGTAAAAGTTTCGTGACCCGGTGTATCCAAGAAAGTGATAACTTCACCAGATTTTGTTTTAACTTCGTATGAAGAAATATGTTGCGTGATCCCGCCTGCTTCGCCCGCTGTCACATTGGAATTACGAAATGCGTCCAGCAAAGATGTCTTACCATGATCAACATGACCAACAACAGTCACCACAGGCGCACGATGTTGCAATCTGTCCGGATTTGGTTGTTGTTCCAAAATATTTGCATATGGTTTTACATCAACGCGTTTAACTGTGGCACCAAATTCAGTCGCAATCAATTCAGCGGTATCCGCATCAATAGATTGGTTTTGAGATGCCATCATACCCATTTCCATAAGTTTTTTGATAACATTACCAACCTTTTCAGCCATGGCAATTGCCAAATCTTTAACTGTTATTGTATCGCCCAAAGTGACAACATGTTCAACCTTTTGTGGTGCTGTAAACACAGCGCGCGCTTTTTCACGAAAACGTTTTAATGATGCTTCGCTTCTACGACGATTTGCACCACGCAGACCGATTTCATCATCGTCGTCGTCGTCACCACCGATAACAATGTCATGAATAGATATTTTTCCACCTTTCTTGAAATCTTTCTTGAAACGATTTTGTTTCGAGCCACGCATATCTTCGTCATCATTATTACCACGACGATTATTATAATTCATCGATGATGCAGACTTTTTAGATTCGTGTGTGTTTTCACGTGGCGGAACATTAACAATCTCTTCTGGCTGAACATCAATTTCGTTTTCACGTTGCGCCAATTGTTCTTTGACATGTTCGTATTCACGATTTTCACGTTCTATTTCAGCTTCACGCGCTTGACGAGCAGCCTCTTCTTCGGCTTCGCGTTTTCTGCGTTCTTCATCACGTGCCTTAGCAGCTGCCAGCACTGCACGCAATTTTTCATCAGCTGCATTATGCGGTGCTTCAACCTTTTTTGGTTCTTCACGTAATTCTTTATTCCCTGGTGCAACAATGCGACGACGGCGTTCTACGAACACCGCGTCACCCTTTTTGCTTTGCACTGCGTCAATCGTTACAGATTTTCCAAGTGTTAATGTCGCCATATTTTAACCTTTGGTTAAATTATATTTTATTCTGCTTCTTCGTCTTGTTTAATACCATATGCTAATTCACGCGCTTTCATAACAACACGTTCAGCCAAGCGAGAAGACATGTTATCTTCGCCCAAGATTTCAACTAATTCATCAGATGCTAAATCAGCCAAATCAGACAAAGATTTAATATCTGATTCGCCAAGTTTCATAATGATTGGACGTTTGATAAAGTCAAAATTCAACAAATCATCACTCATACCCATTTTGTGACCGTTATCAAAGTAATCTTGTTCCAATTTCGCCAAATATGCCTTAGCACGATTTTGCAATTCTGTTGCCAATTCTGGGTTAAAGCCTTCGATAGATTCTAATTCAGATTGTTCAACATAGGCAATTTCTTCGATTGTTCTGAAACCTTCTGTGATTAACAACTGAGCAATCGTATCATCAACGTCCAGAGCCTTGGTGAATAATTCTGTCTTTTCTTTGAATTCTTTTGCACGACGTTCTTGTTCTTCGGCCTCACTCATCACATCAATATTCCAACCTGTTAATTGAGAGGCCAAACGAACGTTTTGACCACGCCGACCAATAGCCAAAGATTGTTGATCTTCGGTCACAACCACAGCTGCAGTATGTGTATCTTCATCAACAATAATCTTTGCAACTTTTGCAGGTTGCATAGCGTTCACGATGAACACCGCAGGGTCTTCTGAATACAAAATAACATCAATTTTTTCACCATGACATTCGTTTATCACAGGCTGGATACGTGTTCCTTTGATACCAACTGTCATACCAACTGCATCAATAGATGGATCTTGGGTTTCAACCGCAATTTTTGCATGGGAACCAGGTGCACGAGAAACAGATTTAATTTTGATTATACCTTCGTATATTTCTGGAACTTCCTGGGTAAACAGTTTTTCCATAAACAGCGGATGTGTTCTGGTCAAAAAGATTTGTGGGCCAGAATTAGAACGAACAACGTCCATAATCAATGCACGAACACGATCACCCACAGCCAAACGTTCACCAGGTATCAATTCTGTATTTTTGATATAACCTTCTGCTTTGCCGTTAATATCGACGAATACACTGCCAAATTCAATACGTTTAACAACACCGTTTACAATGTCACCAATATTGTCCTTGAATTCTTCGAATTGACGGCCTTTTTCTGCATCACGAACACGCGCAGTCATAATTTGACGCGCAGTTTGGAAAGCCATACGACCAAATTCAGGTTCTGGCAACATATCTTCGACAACATCGCCAACAGATGGATTGGACGCATATTTTTTAGCCTGAGCCACAGTCAACATCGTATTTGGATCATAATCTTCGCCAACAGCTTCTGGTGATTCTATGACATCAAATAAACGTTTAACATGTATAGAACCATTTTTGCGGTCTATGTTTGCTACAATATTAAATTCTTCGCCATACTTGTGTTTCGCGATTTTCGCAATCGCTATTTCCAAAGATTCAATCACAGTTTCTTTGTCAATCATTTTTTCCTGGGCCAAAGAATCAATGGCTAGCAACAAATCTTGACGTGGCATAGATTCAAAAGACATTTTTATTCTCCTTGCTATTTTGTGTCATCTTTTTGTTTTTTTACTGAAAGAGCGGGGTCTTTCAACCCCGCTCTTAAAACTTATTTTTTAAGAACACTGTTATTATGTGTCCCGAATCGCCAAAAATCAAGAAAAAAATTAGTATTTTTAATATAAAATCATTGTTTGCTTTGTATTATTGTTGCTTGACGGTTGGGGTTTTGGGTTTTATACTTGCAGTATGAAAATCATAAACCGGTATTTTAGGCGTCAATTACTAGGAATTTTTGTAATGTTATTGCTGATTCTGACGGGTTTGGCATGGATGATGCAAATTATGTCTATGATGAAATTCCTGATAAACTATGGTGTTAAGTTTTCAAGTTTTGTATATTTGACTTCTTTGATGATACCGTTCATTGTATCTATTATTGTCCCTTTTGTGACATTCATAGCGACAATATTCATCTATAATAAAATGATTTCTGAAAACGAAATTACGGTTATGGCTGCGTCTGGCCTGTCGCCATGGCAGTTGGGAAAGCCTGCAATAAAACTGGCACTGATTATAACTATTTTGCATTTTATTTTAAGTGTTTGGATTGTCCCGTCCAGTCAAACAATGTTTTATAACACCCAATGGAATTTACGATATGGTCTGGCACATTTGAAATTACAAGAATCTGCATTTACAAAAATGGCAAATGGTTTGGTTGTTTATGTAGACAGCGTTTCTGGCCAAGATTTAAGCCAAGTCATGTTATCGGATATGCGCGATACAAATAATCAAATGCTGATTTTTGCAGAACGTGGAAAATTGGTATCTACTATACACGGTTTATCTATTGTGACGGACAACGGTTCGCTACAAATGTACGGTAAAAATGGTTTTTCAACTGGGACTTTTGACAGTTTTGATATGGATCTGAATTTATCTGATAACGATACAGATTCTTCGTTTCGTGTTCGCAGAATACCAACATGGAATTTGTTAAACGCACTTATGAATCAGGACGATTTACGTAAACATAAAAAAACATTGGTTGAACTGTGTACACGGTTTATCAATCCATTTATGAATTTAATTTTAGCGATTGTATGTGTTTTGATTTTGTTAAAGTCTTCTCTGCTTCGTCGTCGTGCCAGTTTTGCACCCGTGATGGCAGTATTATCTATGGCTGGTATTATGGCCATATACATGTCTGTATCAAATATGGTGACCAGCATCACTGATTTTCTACTGGTTGCTTTGGGTGTATTTGTATTATTGATTGTTTTAATTGGTTTACTGATAAAAAAATGAAAAGTTTAACAGCATCTTTGTTATGTTTATTTGTCATCAACCACGCGATGGCGTTGGGTATCAATCTTGATGAACCCAAGACAATTAAATCTGAAAAAATCGAATACAACGCAAAATCTGACAAAATAGAAGCTTCTGGGCAAACAGAAATCGTTAATAAATCTGGTCAGGTAATAAAATTGAATCAGGGGACTATATTAAAAAAAGAAGACGCTATGTCTGCAAATGACATAGAATTATGGTTGGGTAAAAACGTTTATGTTCGCGCAGAAGAAATAACAAAAAAACTAAATGAAACTATTGCAGAGCACGCAATGTTCACAGCGTGTGATAAGTGTGACACTTTTGGTAATGCATGGGAAATATCTAGCATTGAATTTATTCATGATAAATCTGAAAAAATGATGTATTTCCATAACGCTGTATTTTGGGTTTATAATGATAATATACCTTTATTCTGGCTACCATATTATGCGATACCTGACCCATCTGTAAAATATAAATCTGGTCTGTTGATGCCCAGTTTTAATTCTACGAACGGTATGGGAATGCAAATAAATATACCGGGTTATATAAACATTTCTGACAGACACGATTTAACACCAGTATTTTCAATATTAACAAAAGAAAAACCGCTATATCAGTTGGAACACCGATTGAATCTGGATCGCGCAGAATTCAGGACTAATGGTGCATATACACATAATAAAGAAGGAAAAAATCGTTGGTATGTATTAAACAACGATAAAATAGAGTTAGGTGAAAACGCTCGTGCTTTTGTTTATGTACATCGTTCATCTGATGAAACTTTTTTGCAAAAGTACGGTTTTTATGATGCACAGCCCTATTTAGATTCTGGTGCAAAACTGGAATTATTTGGTAAGACAAGTTATGTAGTTGCCGATGCACATATATTCCAAGAATTACGCGATAAATCTTCGCTTGGCAATATATTGTCTGGTGATATTTTGCCAAATGTACGTGGTGTTTATCAAACAAACCCTTTGTTCGAAGAAACGTATATGAAATTCACAGGCGATGTTTTAAGTGTTTATGGTGATAAAAAGTCCAGTCAGCGTCTTATTGGCGAAGGTCGTGTTATTTCACCTTGGACACTGTGGGGTGGAAACAGATTAACATTTAGTGCTGCAACAAGATACGATATTTATAATTTCAAGGATATAGCGGTTTATGCACCAAATTATCCCAACAACACAGACAACTCTTTTTCTGGGGTTAAAACTCGTTTTTTACCAAGTGGTTATCTTGAATGGGATTTGCCATTTTTCAGCGTCCAAAATGATTGGACGTATATCATCGAACCACGCGCCAGATTAACAATTATGGAACACACCGATAATAAAGCATTTTTTGCTTATACTAACGATTCCGCAGGTCGTTTTTTGGCGGACACAACACTGTTTTCCAACAACAGATATGCCGGCTATGATGTTTGGGAAAATGGTAATTTTGCAGATTACGGTGTTCAATGGTTTGGGTTCAACAAAAAGCATAATATCGAAGTTTTTGCTGGTCAAACTTATGATTTCAGAAAGCACAATCAAGATAAAGCAGACTTTTATGAAAACGGTTTCAGAAACGGCTTTTCTGACTATGTTGGTCGCATTTCATACAGCAATAATAATAACATTCAATTATCTACGCGATTCAGAATTGATAAACAAGATGCTTCATTGCAGCATATTGAAAATTCTGCGTATTTAAGATACAAACGCAATTATATATCTTTGGGACATATTTGGGATTCAACGCCCATTGATATTTATTCATCAAAAAATAAAGATACAAATGAACTGATTGCTGGCGCAGGCTTGCAACTAACAAATCGTTTTAGCATCAGGGGACGCGCTATTTTCAACATATACGAACATATTGTACAACAACATTCTGGTGGAATATACTATAACCATCCTTGTTATTATTTATCTTTGGAATATAAACATGATAACGTGATATGGAAAGATTATACTGGTGGCACGACCTATCAATTCAAATTTGGTATCAGCATTGATGGAAAGCATTATTAAAGGAAACAATCATGAAAAAACTATTTGCTTTGTTTTCGTTTTTATCATTATCTGTCGGCTTTGCATATGGCGCGACTGTTGTAGCGAATGTCGATGGAAACCCAATCACAGACACAGACATAACTGCACGCGTTGCATTAATGGCAAAGCAAGGGCGCACATCTGCAACTAATCGTCGGCAGGCATTACAGAATATCATCGATGATTATATAAAATTGAACTATGCAAATAATTTCGGTGTTCGACCAACTAATGATGACGCAGACAAAGAATTAAAGCGTATGAATCTGGGTGATATGGACGAAACCATGCGTTCTGTTGCGCGATTGGCTGTGCGTTCTGATATCGCGTGGCAGGTTATAATGGCGCGCACAATTATGCCAACTGTTGATGTTTCAGATTCAGATATTGCGTCTGAAAAATCAGATTTAATTCGCGAACGCGGATTGCCGATTGAAATAACCATGATTCGTTTGGTTGATATTCCAAATGAAATCGCAAAAAAACTGGGCAAACCTAAAAACTGTGATTCAGCAATGAAAATGGCGGAAGATTTGGGTGGATACCCGCAAAAGATAACAGCTTTGCAATATGAACTGTCCAATGATATGCGTCAAAGAATTGCAGATTTACCAATTTTAACATGGTCGCCAGTTGTTGATAATTCTGTTGTTTTGGTATGCAAAGAATCTAAAACCAAAGAATACAAAGATATTGATGACATAATAAAACAAAATGCAATGTTCAGGAAAGCGTCCCAGGTTGCCGACCAGAATCTGAAACAACTGCGTCGCAAAGCGGTAATAATTATAAACGATGACAGATATAAACTATGAAAAAAATACTTTTTGATTTAACAGATGGCGAACTGGAACAATTCGTCACAGATATGGGGTTGCCTCGATTCCGCGCAAAGCAAATTCGCGAATGGCTGAATCGCGGTGCGCCTGATTTTTCTGTCATGAAAAATCTGCCACTTGATTTACGTGAAAAATTGGACAGTGTAGCAAGGACCCTGCCTGTGAAAATTGTTCAGAAATTGGAAAGCAACGATAATCAAACCACTAAATTTTTATTGGAATTAAACGACTATGAGCAAATTGAATGCGTTTTAATGCGGACAACATACGGCAACAGTGTCTGCGTCAGTTCCCAGGCGGGCTGTGCTATGGGTTGTAAATTCTGTGCCAGCACTTTGCTTGGCCTGAAACGCAATTTGACCGTGAATGAAATGTTTGCCCAGATTTTAACTGCCCAATGGGAATTACGTGGCGACAAATTGAAAGACACGCACCCAAACGGTGATGCAAATAATAACGATGTTTCACATATTGTGGTCATGGGAACTGGTGAACCTTTGCAGAATACGGAAAATGTAATTGGATTTCTGGAACGGGCGAATAAAGATTTGAATATTTCATGGCGTCGAATCACAGTATCAACCTGTGGCATTGTTCCGGGCATAGACGCGTTAAATGCATGGGGACGACCAATCAACCTGGCCATATCATTACACGCGCCAGACGACGATTTAAGAGGGCAAATAATGCCTATAAATAATCGATATAAAATAAAAGAAGTTTTGGACGCTGCATTCGGGTTTTCGGACACACATAATCGCCAATTGATGGTTGAATACATATTGTTAGGCAAAAAGAACGACGCGGGCGAAGTTGAATTGTTTAATTCAACGCCTGAATACGCCGAAAAATTATCAGATTTAATGCGTGGGCATAATGTAATGGTAAATTTGATTCCATGGAACGCAGTAGATGAACGCGATTTTGCATCGATTTCTGGCAATGCAGTTCACAGATTCCAGGATATTTTGATTAAAAACGGGATTCATACCCGTATTCGACGCGAACGCGGCGCAGATATCGGCTCTGCCTGCGGACAATTACGACTAAAAAACGCAAGAAAATGATTTACGTCTGAACATCACATGCAAAAATTAAAACCGGCAAACGCCGGTTTAATTTTTGGTGGATGTTAAGAGACTCGCTCGCTAACACATTTTTAATGTGTTGCTGCGCGGCATTCGTAAGCCCACCCGCAAAATTTTCAATTTTGCAGGACCTGGGCCACTCAAACTTCGCTTCGCTCGTTTTCGCTTACTCATTGTCGAACTCTTTGTCGTTCTCGTCTGAACATCACATGCAAAAATAAAACCGGCAAACGCCGGTTTAATTTTTGGTGGATGTTAAGAGACTCGAACTCCTGACCCTCTGCGTGTAAAGCAGATGCTCTAGCCAACTGAGCTAAACATCCAGAAAGCGATAATTATATTATCTTATTTTTTTCAATTGTCCAGCATTTTTATTCTGCCAATGTACCACCTGTGATTTCAGACATCGTTTTATCAATCAAAACATCAGCCTTAACCTTGGCATCTTTGTATGCTCGTTTGACCAATTCTGAAACTTTCGCAGAACCCAAAGTCAATATTTCATCACGAATAACCACAGATACAACATCGTATTTTCCCGTCATATCAACAATAACACCGCCGTTTTCAACCATGCCTTTGACATGCATTTGTGACAACGAATCCTGGGCAGCCGATATTTTTGTCTGCAACGATTGCGCCTGGGCCATCAATGATTCCATATCCATTTTATTTTCCTTTGATGCCTTCCTTGATTACCAGCATTTGCAGTGCCTTGTCTGGCATATTGTTCTTTCTGGCATATGGTTCCGGCAACAGCAAAATTGGAATAATTTTTTCGTTTGCTTCATCCACAGCATTTTTTTCAGAAGAAAAACCTGTAGTCGAAGAATAAATGGGTTGCAACATCTTGTTCCCAGATTCATTTACACGATATGTATACAAACAATAGTGGTAATTACCATCACTTTTCTTGATATCAACGCGCGAAACAAAATCTTTTTCCAATCTGTCGCGGTATTTTTGGATATGCTCTACCGGGCAACCCAAATAGGCTGCCCAGTCTTTATCCGTCCAATTCAATCTGTCATTTTTCATTTAAACAAACCTTGAATTATTTTTCAGAACCTGTTTTCTGATCAATACCGACCATAGACATACGTGTTTTACCGCGTTTATCTGCGCCCAAATATTTAACATAAACAGTATCGCCAACTTTCAATTTAGCGTCTTCGATTTTTTCCAGACGTTCACCTGTGATTTCAGAAATATGAACCATAGATTCAAACCCTTTCAAAATCTTTACAAAGATACCAAAATCTTTCAAGCCTGTGATTTCACCTTTGTAAATTTCGCCAACTTCTGGTTCCGCGACAATTTCTTTGATGCGATTCATCGCTTCGTCTGCGTCTTCCTGGGTAGACGCCATGATTTTGACAGTGCCGTCATCTTCCAATTCAATCTGGGTGTTTGTTTCACGTGTCAAAGCCTGAATCACGACACCACCTTTGCCGATAACATCGCGCACTTTGTCTGGATTGATTTTCATCGTATAAGATTGAGGCGCATATTCAGACAAGTTTTTACGTGGTTCTTTAATAGCCTTTTCAATCTTGCCCAATATGTGCAGACGACCATCCTTTGCCTGGGCCAAAGCGTGTTCCATAATTTCAAATGTGATAGATGTGATTTTGATATCCATCTGTAAGGCTGTAATACCTCTATCAGTACCAGTCACCTTGAAATCCATATCGCCCAAATGGTCTTCGTCACCCAAAATATCAGTCAAGATCGCGTAATCATCGCCCTCTTTGATCAAGCCCATAGCAATACCGGCCACAGGTCTTTTCATCGGAACCCCACCGTCCATCATAGCCAATGTTGCACCGCATGTTGTTGCCATAGAAGACGAACCATTTGATTCCAAAATGTCAGAACATACGCGAATAACATAATCAAACTGTTCGCGCGTTGGTATCATTGGATGAACAGCACGCCACGCCAAATTACCATGGCCCAATTCACGACGACCAGGAGATTTTAAACCTTTCACTTCACCCACTGCATAGCCAGGGAAATTATAATTCAATATAAAATCGCGTTCGTCATCACCGTCCAAAGATTCAATCGGCAATGCGTCTTTGCCACCACCCAGCGTCAAAGAAACCAATGCCTGGGTTTCACCACGTGTGAACAAAGCAGAACCATGTGCGCGTGGCAAAACACCCAATTCAATTTCAATTGGACGAACTGTCTTTGTATCACGACCGTCAATACGTGGCTTGCCTGCCAAAATATTTCCACGCATAATACGCGCAGTTATATTTTCAACAATTTCATCCGCCCATGATTCCAATGTAGATGTTGCAGTCACTGTATCTGGGAATAATTCTGGGATACGGGTTTTAGCAGTCGCATGAATTTGTGCCAAAGTATCCAAACGAACCAATTTTTCTTTTATCTGTAATGCCTTTTCAATATCACCAGCAAACTGTTCGAAATCCTTTTCCATAGCGATATATTCTTCACTATGTTCTGGGGTTTCCCAACGTTCTTTACCGGCCTTGTCAACAAATTCATTTATTGCGTTTATAACAACTTGTTGTGCATCAAAACCAAACTTCACAGCGCCCAAAGTTGTCTTCTCATCCAGTTCACCGATTTCAGATTCAACCATCAAAACACCGTCTTTGGTTGCAGCAACAACCAAATCCATTTCAGAATCTTCGACATCTTTCTTTGATGGGTTCAATAAATATTGACCGTCTTTGTATCCAACACGTGCAGCACCAATTGGACCCGCAAATGGGACACCAGATAATGCCAGCGCAGCACTGGAAGCAATCATTGCCAAAATATCAGGCTGATTTTTTTTGTCGTAAGAAAACACCTGGGCAATAATCTGAACTTTGTTTTTGAAAGTATCTGGAAACAAAGGACGAATTGGTCTGTCGATAAGACGCGCAATCAATGTTTCACTAACGCTCGCTTTGCCTTCGCGTCTATCACGTGATCCAGGAATACGACCAGCAGAAGCATACTTTTCCTGGTAATCAACTGTCAAAGGAAAGAAGTCTTGCCCTTCTACTGCTGTCTTTTCAGCACATACAGTTGCCAAAACCATTGTGCCACCCATTGTTGCCATCACAGAACCAGTTGCCTGTTTTGCATAGCGACCTGTTTCCAACCTGACAGTTTCATCACCGTATTGGAATTCCACAGCCACAGGGTTATTCAATACATGTTTTTCACTTTTGTTAAATAAACCAAACATATTTTTATCTCCATTTTTAGTTTGTTTTTAGTTTTTTATTATGCGGAGACAAATTATTCGTTTTTGTATTCTTTGCACAAATACAAGAAAGAACAATTTCATCCCCTGCACTTTCAGCAAGAAATTATATATCATATTTATTCGTTTGCAACAAAAAAGCCGGAAAATAGATTTATGAATTACAATCCCATCTTTTCTTTCATTTCACAAAGAACCGGCGTTTTGATATTTAATTTTTCTGCGCGGTGTATCAAACCACGCAATGCAAATATACCCTCAACCGTTCCTGTATATTCTTCACCATGCGCGATTAACAATCCTGCTGAAAAATTACGGCTGGTTTTTGAGGTGGCAGATAAAAACAAATCGCCCACCCCGCACAAGCCCAAAAAAGTTCCGCAATTTGCCCCCATTTCAACGGCTATATCAACAATCTCGTTCCATGCACGTGTAAATATCAAAGCACGTTCGTTTTCGCCACTTGATTTGACCGTTAAATATCCAGATATCAAAGACTCTGCGTTTTTACCAACACCACAAATTTGTGCCCCAATAACATCATCCGTATCCTGTAAATATAATTCAGAAAGTGCCACATGTCCCCCTGCCCGCACAATATCGTTTCCAGCCAATGTCGAGCCTGTCGGGATACCCATTGCAACCTCACGCGCAAATTGTGGTCCTGACAAAACGCCAACATTTTTACATTCCGGCAATTCTTGTTCCAAAATTTCGGACATAAATAGCCCTGTTTCAGCCTCCATACCTTTGGTACAAATTAAAATTGGCTGATTATTATACACAGGTCGCATTTTTTTCACTGTTTCACGAAAGAAAGCCGCAGGCGTCACAATTAACCAATATTCACAATCATGTAAATCTGACATATTTGCAGTTTTAGTAATGTTTTTTGGTGTCTCCAAATCAGATAAACCATCAAAAACGCCACCAAATCCCCAATGAACGACTTTGGTTCCCGATTTTGCGCACACAAAAGCCAGCGCAGTGCCCCACGCACCTGCACCAAATACCCCTACTTTCATTTTAATTTCCTTATTTTTTTCTGAACGAAAGGCACAACGACCAAGCCATCATCAGATAAATCTATGGCGCGTAAATATGATTTTTTCGCCTTTTCTGTATTGCCGTTCTTTTTGTAAAAATCGCCCAAATGCTCATACAAAGATGACGTTGTCACAGATATCTCGCCAACACGTTCCATCAATTCCAATGCAGCATACACCCCTTCGCGTTTTTCAACTATGATACCCAATATATCCCACGCAATAACATCCGAAGTGTTTCTTTTTACCAAAGTCATAGCATAATCGTATGCCTTGTCCAGATTACGGTTTTGCTGTGCCCAAATGCGCGCTTGTAGCAACAAAACATCTGGCAACAATCTGACATCTATATCCTGGGCTGCATCTAAATCTTTCTGGGCACGATTTGGACGATTAAACATTAAATAAACGTTTGCGCGCTGTTTAAGAAAATGCACGCGACCCGCATCAGTCAAATCTTTGTTTCGCAAAGCACGATTTATCAGTCGTAATGCAGAATACTCTTTCCCATTTTTAATATTATCACTTATAACAGAATCCACAGCAGAAATGAACAACGGATTTTTGTATGCTATTTTTTCAATATCTTCTAAATTACCGGTCTTTTCTGCAATTTTCATTTGCCCAAACAAATACAAAGGGTGATTTTTTGATATCTTATTAAAAGCCTTTTCATAATCACCAGAATTATAAAAATAATATTGTCCAAGATAATAATTTATAGCGTCCACATTCGATTCGTTTGCTATGGCATCAGCGAAACGCAACATTAGCAAAGATAAATCCGTGAAAATCATAACCTGGGTATGCGATATAGTCTGAATAATGCTGAATACCAGATTATTTTTATAATCTGAATAATTTGACCAATCTGGTATATCTTTGTAATTCAATAAAACCATTCCTGCAGGCTTTGTCATGAAATCTTTCTGCAAAATATCCATATCTTCGGTCATACCATTTTCTTTGTAAAAAGACATTAAATACAAATAATCATTGATATTCATAAAGTCTGGATGAACATCTGCAAATTCTTTTGCCGCCCCATCAACATCTTTGTTTACCACAGCAATTTGACCACGCAAAAAAGCTTTCCAAGACTTATTGATTTTCAACGAATCTATGAATGCCAATGCTTCTTTGGTTTTACCCTGTTGCACAGCTGAAAATATACGAAGTGGCGCAAAGAATATAGAGCTATCTTTGACATGTCTTTGATATACAGATTTCCAATCATTTTGTTGAACAAGATAAGCATCATAAATTACACGTCTGGTCAAATCTTTTTCGTCTTTCATTGACTTAACATTTTCTGGGATTTTGCCATTAAAAAAATCAACCACAACCCTTGCATCATTAACAGCAACGGCTTCAGAATTCACATCTTTTATCATCAAGGAAGCCGAATCAAAATCATTAACAAACAAAGCATGCTGGGCAGCAAGGAACGAACCAAAATCTGTATTAGTCACCATATCCCCTTGTTGCGAATGTTTTGTTTTTATACTTTTAATTGCCCCAACGATGACAAAACCCAGGCAAATAGCAGCCAAAACAATAAATATATCCTTCCAAAAACTTTTATTTTCTTTCATAACAAAATCATGTTAGAATAAATATCATGAATAATAAAGAAAAATTTATTAAATACGAAAAACTACTTAAAGAGTGGTCAACAAAAATGAACCTTGTTGCCCCCAGTACACTTTCTGACATTCAAACCAGACACATCGCAGACAGCGCGCAACTGGCAGATTTTATACCAAAAAATGTAAAAATCATCGACCTGGGCAGTGGCGCCGGTTTTCCCGGGGTCGTACTGGCGATTATGGGTTGGGATGTCACATGTATCGAATCGATTGGTAAAAAAACAAATTTTTTAACAACACTAAAACAAGAACTAGACCTACCAAACCTGACAATAATAAACGACAGAATAGAAAATTTTCTTTCGAAAACACCGGTAAAGGCCGGGGATTTTATCTTCACCGCACGCGCTTTTGCGCCACTTATTAAAATTTTAGATTACACAGCCAAAACAAAATGCCGGCTTTTTTTGCTAAAAGGCCGGGAAATTGAAACCGAAATAAACACTGCAAAAAAGAAGTACAAATTCGATTATAAACTATATCCATCAAAAACTGGTGATGGTTATATCACATATATAAAACCAACAAAATAAGCAAGTTATTTCACATGAAACAACTAACAACATGTTGTTTTTAGTTGATTTTAATATTTATATTGACTATTTTTTTGCTATTTTATATTCTTTGGTATGAATTGAAGGAATATGAAATGGCAGTTGTTATATCATTTGCAAATCAAAAAGGTGGTGTTGGAAAGACGACAACAGCGATAAATATCGCCGCGTCTTTGGCAACAATAAAAAAACGCGTTTTGTTGATAGATATTGATTCACAGGGCAATGCTGGAACAGGCCTTGGGTTTGTTCGCGCATCACACAAACAGAGTGTATACGGCGTATTGCTTGGAACAGCAACGATTACGGAAAATATTTTAACCACTGCAATTCCAAATTTACACCTATTACCTGCATCCGCTAAACTGGCCGGTGCAGAACTGGATATGTTAGATATCGAAAATCGCGAATATCGTTTGCGCGATGCTATTAAAACAATCGAAGATAATTACGATTATATTTTAATAGATTGCCCCCCTGCCCTTGGCATGTTAACAATAAATGCGTTAAGCGCATCTGATTATGTCATAATACCTTTGCAATGCGAATTTTTTGCTCTGGAAGGTGTCCAACAGTTATTATCGACAATCGCTGCTATACAGCAGAAATGGAACCCAAAGCTTGATATCTTAGGTATGGTTTTAACAATGTATGATAAAAAACTTGGTTTAACCAAAGCTGTGGAAGACGATGTTCGCGAAACATTTGGAAACAAAGTTTTCAAGACAGTTGTTCCGCGAAACGTCCGTATATCTGAAGCGCCAAGTCACGGAAAGCCTGTGCTATTCCACGATTTCAAATCATCCGGGGCCCAGGCATATTTACGCGTTGCAACAGAAGTTGTTAACGCACTTGAACAAAAGGAATCAAAATGACATCTAAATTCTTAGGCAAAGGACTTGCAGAATTACACCAAGAAATGGGACAAATACCGGATATTTCCGTTCTGACCGGGCTGGAAAGGGTGGTTGTTAAACCAATTCCTTTGGTTCAAATTAGCCCAAATCCCGATCAGCCAAGAAAAAGATTCAACGAACAAGAATTGAAAGAACTGGCTGAATCAATCAAAGAAAAAGGTGTATTGGTTCCAATCATATTGCGCACTGTCCAAAACAAACCATATTTATATGAAATTGTGGCTGGCGAACGCCGTTATCGTGCAGCACAAATGGCGGGGTTAAGCGAGATACCAGCATTGGTAAAAACTTTAACAAATCAAAACGCAATGGAAATCGCATTAATTGAAAATGTTCAACGCGAAAATCTGAATCCAATAGAAGAAGCCGAAGGTTATGCAAATCTGATGGAAAAATGCGATTATACTATGGCGGATGTATCAAAACTTATCGGTAAATCTGAAAGTTATATTCGTAATTTGATGCGTATAAATTCTTTGCCCGAATCGGTCAAAGAAATGGTCAGAAGTGGCCAGTTATCTGCATCACATGCCCGAACAATCGCTGTATCAGACAACCCAGAAAAATTGGCGCATGAAATTATAAATAATGGATTATCTGTGGCAGACACACAAAAACAAGTTAAAAATACAGAAAGAAACAAAAAAAGCCGGTCTTTTAATGCAAAAACAATGGATACAACCTATGTATCAAAAATAGAATCACGTTTATCTAAAACACTGGGAACAAATGTAAAATTACGCGAAAAACGGGGTGGGGCAGGGGAATTTGTTATTACCTTTGCTAATCGTATTCAAATGGAAGAATTGATAAACAAACTGTCCAAATAAAAACATTAAAAAGAATGGAAAAACACCGGCAAATGCCGGTGTTTTTTTAATAACAAAAGTCATATATTATTTAACTGTTGTTGTTGCATTACGATTGAACTTCCAGACCTCTTCGCCTGTACCCAAAACCAACGGGCGTTCTTTACCGTAAGAAATAGTAGAGATACGACGTGGGTCTATACCATCATCAACCAATACTTTCTTTGCTGCGTTTGCACGACGTGCACCCAAAGCCAAGTTGTATTCCACAGAACCGCGTTCGTCGCAGTTACCTGCAATTTGGACTTTTACATCTTCGTGATTTTTCATATACAAAGATTGACCCAACAAGTTATTGTTTGCTTCGTCTGAAATTTCAGCAGAATTGAAAGCAAAAAATACACGTTGGTTATTTAAATCAGCTGGTTCAACAACACCGCAACCAGAGCATGCAGCCATCAGTCCGGCGACACCAGCCAACAAAGCAAAGTTTTTTATTTTCATGAAAATACTCCCTTGAGTTTTTGTTGCTCAGGTTATATTGTATATCAAAAATCATATAAAATCAAGGACTATTCATGGGAAATAATGCGTTGTATGATTTAAACATGGCCGGCGTTCGCTGGGAACTGGCAGAAATGCCGGGGAATATCGATGCAAAAAAAGCGCCAATACAACAAAATTTTACGGATATTACGAATCGGTCTGCATCAAAACCGATTATCGTTCCACCATCTGCACCAATTACTTTGGACACTGTAAAATCCATGGTTGAACGCCCCGCAGATATTGATTCTTTGGTTCGTATGGTTTGCGAGTTTAACCACCCGTTGCGCGATGGTGCTACAAATGTCATAAAACCGAACATAGCGGAAAATCCAAATGGTTTATTAATTATTACTGACATTCCAAGTACAGAAGATGATTTATCTGGTAAAATTTTATCAGGAAATGCCGGTGAATTGATTGATAAAATGTTGGCTGCAATTGAAATGTCCCGAAAACAGGTGTCTATTATACCGCTTGTTTTTTGGCGCACACCTGGCGGTCGAACACCAACACGCGAAGAATTAGATTTAGCTCGTCCCTTTATTGATAAAATGATAGACATGTTAAAACCAAAAATAATTATCACATTGGGAACCTTGGCAGCGACAGAGATAGCCCAAATTAATTTAACATCAAAACACGGCAATGAAATCCAGACAAATTTTGGCTATACTATTATTCCGATTTATCACCCAAATTATCTGATTCTGAAGCCCAGCGCAAAACGCGAAGTATGGGGTGCGTTGCAAAATGTGCAAAAATTGTTGAAAAAACAATAAAAATATTCAATAATTCCCATGTATATCAAAGGAGCATACTATTAAAAACGCAAATAATAACAACAAAGCCCGCGATATGGGTCCACGTATAAACGATAAAATATTTGCTAAATCTGTTCAGGTAATCAGCCAAGATGGCCAAAATCTGGGCACTATGAATACAGGTGACGCATTAAATATGGCCTATGATATGGGGTTGGATTTGGTTGAAATAAACGCCAATGCAACGCCTGTGTTGGTTAAAATTATGGATTACGGTAAATACAAATACGACCAGAAAAAACGCGCGAACGAGGCACGCAAGAAACAAAAAACTATCGAGATTCGCGAAGTGTGGGTCACACCTGTGATTGAAGAAAACGATTTTAATGTCAAAATGAAAAAAGTTTTCGAGTTTTTAGGTGAGGGGAACAAAGTTAAAATCGCTGTGATGACACATGGCGACAAGAGGATTTTAGCACGCAGTCGTGACGCTGTTCCACAGTTATTTGAACGTATTATCGCGATGATTGGTGACAAGGGGACTTTGGAATCAAAGTCAAAACCAGAAGAGCGCACTAAATCAATTATCATCGCGCCTGCAAAATGAAAACACCGCCAATTTGGCGGTTTTCTTTTATAAAATATTCAAGTTGCAAACCATGATTTTATGCTGTATTGTTAAAACATAAAATCAAAGGATGAAAAATGGATTCTGATAAACTTTCTTTCGAAGAAGCATATAAACAACTTACTGAATTAGTAAAAAAAATGGAATCTGGCGAATTGCCTTTGGCTGATTCTGTCGCCGCTTATGAACAGGGAATAAAATTAAAGGCATACTGCGAACAATTATTGAAAGAAGCAGAATTGAAAATCGAAACATTAAAAGTATCTAATGCCGGCGAATAATATGGCTGAGAAAAATAAACTTTCCCCAGTAATGCAACAATATGTTGATATGAAATCTGAAAATCCAGATGCGTTATTAATGTTTCGTCTGGGTGATTTTTATGAAGCTTTTTTTGAGGATGCAAAGACTGTTAGTGACGCGTTAAGTTTAGTTTTAACACATCGTGGCACGGATGGTTTTGGCGAAAACGTTCCAATGTGTGGAATTCCATGGCATGCATCAGATAATTATTTTGGTCGCTTGGTTAAATCAGGGTTTAAGGTTGCTTTGGTTGAACAAATGGAAACACCCCAGCAGGCTAAACAACGCGGACACAAATACATAGAACGCAAAGTTGTGCGCGTTTTAACGCCCGGGACACTGACTGATGAAAATTTATTAACACCAAAAAAATCTAATTTTCTGGTTTCTGTTATACCGCTGGATGATAAAAAATTTGATTTAGCAGGGTGTGATATTTCAACTGGCGAAATGTTTGTTGGCACAACAGACAGTGTTATAGATGACATGATTCGTATAAATCCTGCAGAAATTATATATCCTGAACAAAATGCTGAAAACACTGTTATAAAAAGTTTGCGCGATACTTATAAAACAACACCCGTATATGAAAAATTATATATTCGTTCAGATATAAATCTGATTGTTATGCGTATATTCGGTGGAAATGTTAAATCAGACACAAAAGAAAAAATTTCTGCTACAACATTACTAGCTGGTTATTTATTTAATACACAACGTGGTGCCAATGTATCTTTTCGTGCGCCATACGATTTCAAATCTGGTCAGCAATTAATAATTGATTCTGCAACGTGGAAAAGTCTGGAAATTGATGCACCAATAAATGATGGTGGCGTATGTTTACTGGATGTGCTGGACAGGACGAAAACTGCATCTGGTGCACGAAAATTGCGTTCTTATCTTCGCGCTTTACCGGCTGATAAAAATGTCATTTTATCGCGTCAGGAACACATTGGACATTTATTAATGAACCATTCTTTGATGGCAGAAATAAACGGTGTTTTATCGCGCGTTCCAGATGTGAATCGCGCACTGTCACGATTATTATCTGGACGCGGAACGCCACGCGATATGCGTAATGTGTCTGAATTTTTAATGATTTTAGATTCTGTGCGTATGTTTGGATTAAAATTGGACCCAACTTTGTCTGAAAAGTTCCAGAATATAAATACACACGATAATTTAGCAAACGAATTGAAATCCGCATTGGCTGATGAATTGCCAAGTTTTTTCCGCGATGGTAATGTGATTAAATCAGGTTTTGATTTATCTTTGGATAATATGCGCAACTTGTCAAATGGCGCGATGGGCACAATTGCTGAATTACAGGCAAAATACATAAACGCAACGAACATAAATACACTGAAAATAAAATATAATAATATATTGGGTTATTTTATAGAGGTTCCATCAAGTCGCGCAGATGTTTTAATGGCACCAGAATCGGGCTTTATACATCGTCAAACGATGGCCGGCAATATGCGATTTACAACATCTGAATTAATTGAACTGGATAACGATATTCGCAGCGCATCTGAAAAGGCCGCAGCCATTGAATCAGAAATTATTACAACACTGATTAACAAGATTCAAGAAGTGTCATCTGATTTGATGAATACAGCGGATTTAATAGCTGATATCGATGTATGGTTATCTTTAGCAGAGTGTGCAGACCTGTATTCATGGGTTCGACCAAATATAACACAAAATAATGATTTTAATATTGTTGGCGGTCGGCACCCTGTTATTGAATATGTTCTGCGACAAAGCGGAAATAATTTTGTTAAAAATGATTGCGATTTAAACGATAAATCTATTGCTTTATTGACCGGGCCAAACATGGCTGGTAAATCAACATATTTGCGCCAGAACGCGATTTTAGTTGTGTTGGCGCACCTTGGTTCATTTGTTCCTGCAACCAATGCAACAATTGGAATTTGTGACCAATTATTCAGTCGTGTCGGTGCATCTGATAATTTAGCCGCTGGGCAATCTACATTTATGGTTGAAATGGTGGAAACTGCGAACATATTAAATCGTGCAACACAAAAATCTTTTATTATATTTGATGAAATAGGGCGCGGGACATCTACATTTGACGGCATGGCTATTGCCCAGGCGGTATTAGAATATCTGAATTCATTAAAGCCACGCACACTGTTCGCAACACATTATCACGAATTGACACGATTAGTTGACGAAGAGAACCTGAATAATGTTTGTTGTTTAACTATTGATGTTCGTGAACATAATAATGAAATAGTGTTTTTACACAAGATTATTTCTGGGGTTGCAAATCGTTCATACGGTATCGCAGTTGCTAAAATGGCTGGTATGCCAGATCAGGTTGTAAAACGCGCAGAACAAGTACTGGAAAATCTTGAAAACGGCCGGGAAACACCGGGAACAAAAACGACAAAACCATCTGTAAAGCCAGTTGTCGAAGAACCAAAACGAAATTCACAATTATCGCTGTTTGGATAAATATGGACGGAATTATCATCTTGGACAAAGAAAGTGGCCTGTTCAGCAGAACAGCAGGCTGGCACGTGGCAAAAATGTTTGGTGAAAAAAAATTCGGACATATTGGAACTTTGGACCCAATGGCCAGCGGGGTTTTACCAATCCTTATAGGGAATGCGACAAAAATGATTCCTTTTATTGAAGAGGTAAACGAAAACAAAAAAGAATATTTATTTGGTCTGCGTTTTGGTATTGAAACAGATTCTTTGGATATAACTGGAAATATAACAAAAACATCAAATAATATACCTGATGATAAAGATATTGAAAATGCTTGTAAAACATTAGTCGGCGAAATAAATCAGGTGCCACCAGCTTTTTCTGCTGTACACGTAAATGGCAAACGCGCATACGAATTGGCACGCCAAGGCGAAATCGTTGATATAAAACCGCGAAAAATTGTTATTTATGAACTGAAATATATCGGCAAATCAAATAATGAATATGATTTTCGGGTTGTGTGTTCACGCGGGACTTATGTTCGTTCAATTGTTCGCGATATTGCAAAAATGTGCAACACTGTTGCAACGACAACATATATTAAAAGAACCGAAACAAACGGTTTCGATATAAAAAATGCTGTAAAACTTGATTTTTTGGAAAATCTGTTTAATAATAGTGGCGACATCAGTAAATATCTGATGGCACCAGATTGTGCACTGGGGGACATTCCGGTAATCAATCTGAATGATGAAGACACCAAATTATATAAAAATGGCGGATTCATAAAAACCGACGAATTAAACGGTTTGCGGCGCGTTTATTCTGGTAAAAAGTTTATTGGAATAGGGCGCATCATTGACGGTTTGCTTCGTCCACACAGAACAATTTAACAAAGGAATATATAATGTCCATAACAAAAGAAAAGAAAAGCGAATTGGTCGCTGCGTTCAAAACAACTGAACGTGATAATGGTGGTTCTGCAGCATCTCAGGTTGCTGTTTTAACAGAACGTATCAACAATTTAACAGAACATATGAAGGCAAATCACAAAGACGAACATTCAAAACGTGGTTTGTTATTGATGGTTAATCGCCGCAAAAAATTGTTGGCATACATCAAAAATAAAAGTGTTTCTGAATATGAAGATTTGATTAAAAAATTGGGTCTTCGTAAATAATCGAAAAACACCGGTAAATACCGGTGTTTTTTATATTTTTTATTCATATCTTAAACTATCGATTGGGTTTAATTTTGCAGCCTTGATCGCAGGCATAACACCCGAAGCCAATCCGACCACAATCGCGACTGTCACAGACAATATAACTGGCCAAATACTGAACGGGACATTGTATTCAAGTATGAATCGTCCAACCCCTTGGGATAAACCGACCCCAATAACCAGCCCAAACATAGAACCGATAAAAGATATCAAAACAGATTCAGACAAGAACTGAATAATAATTACACGTTCGCGGGCACCGATAGCCTTGCGAACACCGATCTCGCGCGTGCGTTCCGCCACAGAAACCAACATCATATTCATAATACCGATTGAACCAACCAACAAAGATACTGCCGCAATCGCCACCAACAACAATTTAAGATACCCTGTCACGGTATTCATTGTTTCCATGATTTGTTTCATATCTGTCACCTGGAAATCGTTTTCATCGCCATCTTTGATTTTATGTCTTTGACGGAGCAGTGAAGTGACTTGGTCCGTGACAACAGCATTATCAGCATCTTGGTATAATTTCATTGCAATCATTGATACAGCTTCTGGAAAACGCGATCCCTGTAAACGTTTCTTTAATGTTGTGATTGGTATAATTACCATATCGTCTTGGGATCCCATCGCAGAATCACCCTTTTCCTTGGTCACTCCTATTATTACAAAGGGTGTGTTTTGGATACGAATTATTTCACCAACTGGATTTTCTGGCATACCCAATTCTTTTGCCGTTGTTGGTCCAATCACAGCATAGGTTGACGCATTTTTAACAGCCATTTGGTCAAAAAATGTTCCATATTCCATTTCTATGTTTTGCACAGTCACATAATCAGGATAAACACCAACCATTGAAGTCGCCCAGTTTTGATTTCCATATATAACCTGGGCACCAGCAGTTTGCGCGGGCGTCACAGCAGATACATCTGGCAATTTGCCGATTTGTTCAGCATCACTCAGCGTCAAAGTCTGACGATTTCCCATACGAACACCACCAGAACGCGCAGCGCCCGCACGAATTACAATCGTATTTGTTCCAAGTGATGAAAATTGGTCTGTGATAGATTGCTGGACAGTTTCACCAACTGCTACCATTATCACAACCGCCATAACACCAATAATGATACCCAAGACCGTCAGAAACGAGCGAAGTTTATTTCCGCTTATCGACAACCAAGATTCTTTCAATATATCATTCAGAGTCATTTTTTATGGCCTTTTTCTGCTTTCAACAAAGTTTGCTCACTTTTCGGCACAGGTCCATCATACACAATCCGCCCGTCATATATGTGAATAATGCGATCTGCGTATCTGGCAATCTCGAATTCATGGGTAATCATGATAATTGTTATTCCCATATCTTTATTTAATTTCTTAAAGAAATGTAAAATTTCATTACCCATTTTGGAATCCAGCGCACCAGTCGGCTCGTCCGCCAAAATCAATTTTGGGTTTCCAGCCAACGCGCGTGCAATAGCGACACGTTGTTTCATACCACCTGATAATTGTGTTGGAAAATATGTTTCGAAGTTTTCCAATCCGACCAATTTCAACATTTCACGTGCACGACGGATTCTCTCACTCATCGGCAACCCAAGATACATCAATGGCAACATCACATTGTCCAACACAGTGCGCTTTGGCAACAAATTAAAGTTTTGGAAAACAAAACCGATATATTCATTACGAATTGTCGCCAATTCATCATCAGTCATGGTTGTTATATCTTTACCATACAATTCATAAGTTCCAGAAGTCGCAGAATCTAATGCACCAACAATATTCATACAGGTTGATTTACCAGAACCACTGGGGCCCATGATTGCGATAAATTCACCAGGCTTTACCGTAAAAGAAATATCAAACAAAACCTGCTGATGCCCCCCAATAGCCAGTGGAAAACTTTTATTGATTTTGTTCAGAACAATTATTGGCGGTTCTTTCTTTGCTTTCATACTACAACCTTACATTCTTGGTCCACCACGCATTTCGCTTTTATTTGTTGACTTTTGACCAACAAAACCGACCACTAATTTATCTTTGTCTTTGATTTCATCAGAAATCAATTGCGTTTCTGTTGGGGTGACCAAACCCTTTTTATACGGCACAAAAACTACTTTGCCATCGCGTTCTATTGCAAGATGCGTTTTTGGCGTTATATCATCGGACACATTATCAACCAGAGTTTTATACGTGCGTATCAACAAACCAGAATTTTTTGTTTTCCATGCGTCTTTTGCTTCTGCTACTACAATTGTCACAAATGCTGTCATACCAGGCATCAAGCGTAAATCTTCGTTATCTACATTTATAACCACAGTATAAACAACCACATTAGATACCGTTGTTGGTGATAATCTTATTTGATGAACATCGCCATGGAAAGTTTGTCCAGAATAAGCATCAACAGTAAATGTCACAGGCAAGCCTTCTTTGATCATGCCAATATCAGCCTCTGATACAGCGGTTTCGATTTGCATTTTCGATAAATCTTCAGCAATTTCGAATAAATCTGGCGTCTGGAACGAAGCTGCAACAGTTTGCCCCTTGTCCACTTTTCTGGAAATAACAGTCCCGTCCACAGGTGAAGTAATTGTTGCGTATCCAAGATTTGTGACAGCTCTGTCATACGCATATTGTGCTTTCTTGACCGCTTGTTCTGCCTGTTCATATGTTGTTTGGGATTTTTCCATTTCTGCACGAGATATAAAGCCGTCTTTGTACAATGTTCTATTACGTTGATATTCGCTTTTAGAATATTTTAGTTGTGATTCTGCTGACGCCAAAGACGCTTTTGCTTCATCAACAGATGATTGCAATACAGATGGTTCAATGGTCAGCAAAGTATCGCCTTTTTTAACCCTTGAATTAAAATCTACAAAGATATCTTCAATTGTGCCAGAAACCTGGGAACCAACACTGACAGTATTCACAGGCTGTATCTCACCAGTTGCAGTCACAGTCTGAATTATATCGCCACGCACAATATCTACCGTCACAAAGTCTTTCTTTTTATTCGCGCCCTTTGGACACAGCCACCAACAAAGCCCACCGGCAATCAATGCCAGTATTATAATCCACCACTTTTTGCGCCATATCCAACCAAAAAATCTTCTTATGAATGATGGTTTTACTTCTTTACTTTTCATTTTCGTTTTCCTTTAGCCCAGATTTTATATCACCGATTGCCAATGCAACCGCTGCACGTTTTATAAACAAATCATATTTTGCAGAATTGTTTTGCTTTTGCGCATCAACCAGTTCAGATTGTGCCGTCTGCCAATCAAGCATCGTTGCACGTCCAACCTTGTACATGCCCGAAGTGACACGCTCGCTTTCTGTCGCAGATTTCAACAATGTTTCCGATTGTTTCAGAACAGTCTTTGCGGTTTTATAGTTTTGATACGCGGTAAACACGTCCATCATCGCATTGTTGGAAACACTGTGTTCACGATATTTTGCACTGTCATAATCTGCATTTGAAGCACGCACATTATACATATTTGCAAACCCTGCAAAAATCGGCATAGAAACAGATACACCAACTTTGCCACTGACACGCCCAGACATATGATCAAATAACCCGCCCACAGAATCCGCAGTTAAACCAGCCGTTCCATTTACAGATACAGATGGCAAGTTTTTCAGAAACATTGAATTACGTTTATGCCATGCCACACTGGTTTGTGCATTAGCTTTCAACAAATCAGGTCTTTGTTTTTTCGCAATCGCAACCAATTCATCAATATTGTCTAATTCTGCATCTGAACCAAAACTGGCCGGCATATCTTTGATTTTTATATTTTGGTCTGCTGGGAAAGAAAGAGTGTTCAACAATGTCCCTTTGGCAATTTCACGATTATTTTTTGCACGCTCTAATGATAATTGCGAACTAGCCAATGTAGTATCAGCCTTGTACACATCAGCCTTAGCCACTGCACCAGAATTGAACTTTTTGTCTGCTGTATTTTTTGCAGTTTGCGCCACAGTCAATGCAGAAGTTGCAGATTTTACATCCGCGTCTGCATTTAACAATGAATAATACGCACCAATCACAGAATAAACATAATTTTGTATTGTTTCATCATAATCAAAACCCGCCGCACGATACAACGCCAAAGCCTGGGCAAAATCTGATTCGCGCTTACCAAAATCAAAAATCAAATAGGATGCAGACAGTGACGCATCATATTTCCACGCATCATGCTGGGTATGCAAACGACCTGCACCACCACTGGCGCTCACAGATGGTAAATAACTGGAATATGCACTGTTTTTTGTATATCTGGACGATTGCAAAGACGCATAAGCAGCCGCAGTTTGTGGATTACGACACAGCCCAAGATTCAAAACTTCCTGTAAAGACATTTCTTTTTCTGGGACATGACGCATTGTTGCACAATCATCTTCTGCAAACGCACACATCGGTATAAACACCAGAAAACAAGCGATTTTTTTCATATATAGTCTCTCTCGTTTTAGACATTATTACAATATATGACGATTGTTTTCAATATGTTTTTCGATGAAATTTTTCATTTTTTATATTTTTTCAATATGTTAAATTTTTATGTTGAAATAGATTTATTTTTTGCCTAAGATACCCTTGCACAACAAGGCCAGGTGGCAGAGTGGTTATGCAGAGGACTGCAAATCCTTCTATGCCGGTTCGATTCCGACCCTGGCCTCCAAATTTTCAACATGATAAATCAGATTACTCTTACCAATTTCAGAAATCACGCATCTTCCAGAATCAGAACAGATGGTTGTAAAAATGTGATTATAACCGGCCTGAACGGCGCAGGAAAAACAGCAATACTGGAAGCGGTTTCATTATTATCTGGTGAACGCGGTTTGCGTAATGCGGACACACAAATGTTGGCACGATTTGATGGCGATAATGGTTTTTCTGTATTTGCAACAACTGATGATGATACAGATTTATGTGTTTTTTTGCTTTCTGGCGAAACAAACAGACATGCGAAAATCGATAACGAAAATGCCCCACTATCTGATTTAGCAAAAAAATTACGTATTGTATGGCTAACACCAAAAGAAGACAGAATCTTTGTTGAATCTGCATCAGACAGGCGCGCTTTCTTTGACAGACTGGCTGCCAGTTTCGAGCCTGCACATATCGGCCGAATTACGCGTCTAAATAAATTAATGTCTGAACGCGCCGGTGCAATTAAATCTGGCGCTGATAATAATTGGCTGGACGCGATTGATAGACAAATTGCCGGAACCGCAATAGCAATTGGGGCAGGGCGAATTCGCTATGCAGCAGAAATCAACTATTTTTTTGACACAGGCGCAGTTTCTGTTGACGGCATGGTGGAAAGGTTGATTATTGAAAACACCGCGACAAGCGCAGAAAATATTTATTTTGAATATCTGACAAAAAATCGCGAATTGACTGGTGATAAAATGGTCATAGACGGTGTACACAAATCAGATTTTGGGGTTTTTAATAAAAAATTAAATCTGCCTGCGAATATAACCAGCACTGGTCAGCAAAAATCTATATTGATTGATTTGATTTTAGCACATGCTAAATTGATTCACATAAAAACAGGTCAAGAACCTTTGATATTGCTGGACGAAGCAGCTGCGCATTTGGATAATGAGGCAAGGTTAAGATTGTTCCAAGAATTAAATGATTCAAATGCCCAGGTTTGGGCAACAGGGCTGGACATAAATGTATTCCAAAATATTCCGAACGCAGTATTTGTTACTTGCCAAGACGGCCGTATTAGTAATATAGTATTAGCGGAGAAAACAAATGCATAAGATAGATTATCAAAAATTATTAGATGACGCATTAAAATCAGTTGTTCGTGAAGCGCTGATTTATGCACAGTTTAACGGGCTGGGCGATGACGCTGGATTTTTTATAACCTTCAAAACACGTGACCCTGGGGTTGTATTGCCTGATTTTCTGCGCATGCGATACCCAGATATTATGACGATTGTTTTACAGTATTCTTTCAACAACCTGAATGTATCTGACAAAGAGTTTGGTGTTCAGTTGACATTTGATGGGCGTCCATTTTTTATTCGTGTTCCATTTTCTGCATTGGTTGAATTCAAGGACCCATCAACAGAATTCATGTTGTCTTTCCATCCAAAACAACCATCATCAGCAAATACAAATTCTGATATAGAATTACCATTGGAAGAAAAACCAAACACTGTCCCAGATGATAAAAGGGTTGTTTCCTTGGACGAATTCAGAAAGAAAAAGAATCAATAAATATATTGAAAAACACCGGCAAATGCCGGTGTTTTTTATTCTGATTTTTCGTCTGTTGTTTTGATTGTTTCTTCGTTTTTACTTTCAGCCAAGAAATGTTCCAACCAATGATTATCTGTTTTCAACTGACGGACATCCGTATTATTTAACAAACGTTTCTGCAAAGGTATTGTTGTTTTAATCCCTTCGATAACAAATTCATCCAGCGCACGTTCTGCACGCATAATGCACGCCGTCCTGGATTGTGCATGAACAATCAACTTTGCAATCATAGAATCGTATGTTGGCGGTATGGTATATCCGCTGTATACAGCAGAATCTACGCGAACCCCCAAACCACCAGATGGTGCATACAAACTTATTTTACCAGGATTTGGTATAAATGTTTCGGGGTCTTCTGCATTGATACGAAATTCAATCGCATGTCCATGTGGAACAATATTAGATTGTGTATAACCCAATTTTTCGCCTGCCGCGATTCTGATTTGTTCACGAACCAAATCAACACCATAAACCATTTCGGTCACAGGGTGTTCAACCTGTAATCTGGTATTCATTTCCAAGAAATAAAATTTGCCGTCTTCGAACATAAACTCGAAAGTGCCGGCATTTGTATAGCCCATTTTTTTTGCTGCTGTTTTGCAAATCTCTATCATATCATCGCGTTGCTTTTGTGTCAGCACAGCAGCAGGACATTCTTCCATAACTTTTTGATTTTTACGTTGCAAAGAACAATCACGTTCACCAAAAATCACAACATTACCATGCTTGTCACCCAAAACCTGAAACTCAATATGGCGCGGATGCAACAATAATTTTTCCATATACAAGGTATCATCACCAAATGCAGATTTTGATTCAGCCTTGGTCAAAGGGAATGCTTCGCGTAATTCAACCTCATTATTTGCGGCACGCATACCACGACCACCGCCACCAGCAGCAGCCTTTATCATTACCGGATATCCAATTTTATCCGCCCAAACGATTGCGTCTTCGATTGTCTTGATTGCGCCGTCAGAACCCGGAACCACAGGCAAACCACATTTTATCGCGGTTTGTTTTGCATTCACTTTGTCACCCATTTGACGAATCATGTCCGCACTGGGGCCAATCCAGATTAAGCCATGCTGTTCAACTTTTTCAACAAAATCAGCGCGTTCAGACAAAAAACCATAACCCGGATGAATCGCATCTGCATTTGCCAACAATGCCGCAGTCAAAATAGCAGATTCATTTAAATAAGATTCAGACGATTGATCTGGGCCAATGCATACAGATTCATCAGCCAATTTAACATGCATCGCGTCCCGGTCTGCCGTAGAATATACAGCAACTGTTCGAATACCCATGTCGCGACATGCACGAATCACACGCAGCGCAATTTCACCACGATTAGCGATTAAAACTTTTTTTATTTGTGGCATGGGAAACCTATTCTATTATTGCGATTGGTGAATCAAATTCCACAGCGGCACTGTCTGAAACCAAGATTTCTTTGACCACACCATCAACATCAGATTTAATTGGGTTAAAGGTTTTCATAGCCTCAACCAACGCAATAGTATCACCAACTTTGACACTGTCACCAACCTCTACGAAATGTTTTGCCCCAGGTTCAGGTGCCAAATAAACAACACCAACCATTGGCGATTTCACAACATGACCAGATATTTTGTCGTTTTTATCGTTTTTCTGTTGTGATGAGACAAACCCAACAGGTGCGGCCACAGCCTGTTGTTTAGATAAATGAATATGTTTGCGATATAATCCCAGCAATAATTGTCGTTCTATATCCAGTTCTGTTATGCCCATTTCATCCATAAGTTTGGACATATTTTCAACTGTTGCACGAAAAGATGTCATAATTAAAAATCCTTTTTATGTTATATGTTGTATTAATTTTACCACAATCTTTCATTATGTCAAGGAACAGGGTCGTATCCACACCCACCACCAGGCCGACAGCGCGATATACGTTTTATTCCCATAAATGTTCCACGAAACAAGCCATATTTCAATATTGCCTGACGCGTATATTCACTGCAAGTCGGTATAAACCGACATACTGCGCGCCCACCAATAAAAGGCGAAATGCATATTTGATATGCACGCACACAAGAAACACCAAATTTTGTAAATATATTATGCCTGTTTTTCATTTTTGATTTTGGCGATTTTTTTCAACGCCTTGCGCATTTGATTGCGTCCATCTTCGCGATTACAGTCTAAAATAGGGGAACGTGCAATAAAAATATAGTCCATATCAGGCAACATTAAATCTTCATTAAAAGCAATCCAATCGCGCAACAAACGTTTTGCACGATTTCTGTGCACAGCCAACCTGAAAGTCTTTTTGGTTGCAACCAGACCAAAACGCGCATCACCAATAAATTTAGCAGATTTTGCCTTGGCAACAAAGCAATCAGCGAACACGACAGGGTCTTCGCGCACGGTTAAAAAATCACGATGATTCAATATTGTTTTACGTTTCATAATTGTTAATAATACCAAAATATTCAGATTTTCCAATAAAAAATCAAAAATTATCATGGACACTTGATTTTTATAATGTCTGGTCTATAATGCGAAAAAACACACCAAAGGAAGAGCGCATGTATAATTGGTTATTGAAATTTTTCTCGGCAGATATGGCTATTGATTTGGGCACAGCGAACACTTTGATTTATGTCAAAGGACGTGGAATTGTCTTGAACGAACCATCCGTTGTGGCTGTGGCTGAAAACAGATTGTTGGGGCGCAAAGAAATCTTGGCTGTGGGGGCAGAGGCTAAACAAATGTTTGGTCGCACACCCGGCTCTATCACCGCTGTTCGTCCATTACGCGACGGTGTTATCGCAGACTATGACGTTGCCGAAGAAATGATTAAATACTTTATACGCAAAGTACACCAGAAAAATCCATTGGCGGCACCTTTGATTATTATTTGCGTACCTTCTTGCGCGACCCAGGTGGAACGTCGTGCTATTCAAGAAGCGGCTGATGCAGCCGGTGCACGCAAGGTGTATATTGTCGAAGAATCGACTGCGGCCGCAATCGGTGCGGGTCTGCCGGTTGATAAACCTGTTGGTTCTATGGTCCTGGATATCGGTGGTGGAACAACAGAAGTTGCAGTTATGTCACTCGGTGGAATTGTATATTCTAATGCCGTCAGAACTGCGGGCGATCAAATGGATGAAGACATTATTGAATATGTTCGCAAGAACAAGAATCTTTTAATCGGTGAAAATACAGCCGAAGAAATCAAAAAGAATATTGGTACTGCTATTATGCCAAAAGATAAAGAACATGAATTAAGCATGAAGATTAAGGGACGCGATTTGTTGAGTGGCACACCACGTGAAACAATCGTCACAGAATCCCAGATTGCATCTGCTTTGGCACAAACTGTGGCAAAAATCGTAAATACTGTTCATTTGGCATTAGAATCTACACCACCTGAATTATCTGCCGATATTGCTGATTTGGGTATCGCGATGACTGGCGGTGGTTCATTATTGCGTGGATTGGATGCCGCAATTCGTGCTGCAACGGGTTTACCTGCATTTTTGGTCGATAATCCAATGGCATGTGTTGCATGTGGCAGCGGTAAAATGCTATCCAACATAGACAAGAATAAACACGTTTTACAGACGATGTATTAATCCGTTTTTGCCGATACAAAGACACGACCGCATCAAAAAATTCAAGATACCGGCATACGTCGGTATTTTTATTTGCAAATCCAAAATTTATTGTTATAATCTGTTCTGTTTTGGACGGTTAGCTCAGTTGGCTAGAGCGTTACGTTGACATCGTAGAGGTCGTTGGTTCGAGCCCAATACCGTCCACCATGAATTTTTGTTATTGTGCGCAAAGCGCACAATTAAAAAAAGTCAGTGTCGCGGATGTTGTTGTAAAACAACAGACGGACAAAAGAAGAAGATAACAACTATGCGAATGTATAAATAATCTTTATCAAAAACATTGCGGGATTTTAGAACGCCCGTTTCGGGCGTTTATTTATAAAAAAAGGACACGACAAATGGCACAAAAATACTTAATTACATCTGCATTACCATATGTTAATAATATATTGCACATTGGGCACTTGATTGGTTGTTTATTGCCGTCTGATGTATATGCAAGATTTTGTCGTGCTATGGGTCGTGATGTTCTGTATATCGGTGGTTCTGATGAACACGGCACCCCAAGCGAAGTTGGTGCATTAAAAGAAAATTTACCTATTGAAGAATATGTTGATAAATATCGCTCAAAACATTTAGATGCAGTACACGATTTTAATCTATCATTTGATCTTTATGGTCGCACACATACGAAACAACATGAAAAACTGATTCATGAATTATTTAATCGTTTAGATTCTTTGGGGATGATAGAAGAAAAAACATCAAAACAACCATATTCTGTAAACGAACAAAAATTTTTAGCAGACCGATATGTTATTGGCACTTGCCCAAAATGTGGAAACGAACGCGCATACGGAAACGAATGTGAAAAATGTGGTTCTTCTTTAGACCCAGAAGACCTGATAAACCCACATAGTGCGATTGACTCGACATCACCTGTCGAAATGCGCGAAACAAAACACTTGTATTTCAAATTGAGCAAAATGCAAGATAAATTGCGCGCGTGGATTAACTCCCGTCACGGTTGGCCTAAAACAGCCATCACCATCGCTAACAAATGGTTAGATGAAGGATTGCGAGACAATCCGATTACACGTGATTTATCTTGGGGAATTCCTGTGAACAAACCAGGATACGAAAATAAAGTTTTCTATGTTTGGTTTGATGCACCATGGGGGTATGTTTCTATTTCGCAAATTGCAAATCCTGAATGGGCATCTTGGTGGAAAAATCCAGATTGTCATTACACACAATTTATGGCCAAAGATAATGTTTCTTTTCATTCTGTTTTCTTTCCTGCACAAGAATTGGCTATGGATGATAATTGGAAAACAGTCGATGTGTTAAAGGGGCAAAATTTCTTGAATTTTAACGGCGCAAAAATATCTAAATCTGCTGGAAATGGAATATTTTTGGATCAGGCAATCAGTATCGCACCAGCAGATTATTGGCGTTACGCATTATTGGCATCGGCTCCAGAAACAGACGATACAGATTTTACAATTGAACGTTTTGCAGATATAGTAAACAAAGATTTGAATGGAATGCTGGGTAATTTTGTATCGCGCGTTTGCAAATTATCAGATAAAAACTTTGGTAATATTGTCCCACACGGCGATAAAGTTGATTCAACATTAAAAGCGCAAATTGATGAAAAATTGGCTGATTTAACAAACGCTTTGGAAAAATGTGAATTCAGGGACGCAATATTTGCTTTGCGTTCAATGTGGGCAATTGGAAATGAATATATGACAATCAATGCACCATGGGCTTTGGTCAAAGATGGCAAGTTGGATACAGCAGAAAACGTGCTTTATAACTGTTTTCAACTGATTGATTTTTATGCACGCGTGTCTGCGCCTTTTATTCCAAACGCTTCACAAAAAATGCAAGATATATTCCAAACAAAACTTGATTTATCATGGCCACATGAATTTGACGCACGCGTTAAAAGCGGAACAGAATTTGTTATTCCGGAAAATCTGTTCGAAAGAATTGATGATGAACGCGTCAAAGAATTGACTGAAAGATATTCAAGTAAATCTGAAAAACCAGAATTGATTGTTGTAAAAATCGTTGATATAAAAAATCACCCAAGTCGTGAAGATTTGCATATTGTGACTATTGATGATGGCAATACAAAGCAAGACATTGTTTGTGGGGCACCAAATGTTCGCAAAGATATGTTGGCTGTATTTGCGCCAGTTGGGGCAATTATACCAAAAACAAACAAACCAATAAAAGCGCGTTCTGTTGCAGGCGTTGAATCAAATGGTATGCTTTGCAGTGGCGCAGAATTAAATATATCCAATGATGACAATGGTATTTACGAAATCATAGATAATAAAAAACCAGGACAGGTATTGAAATGACAAAGACAATGACAAGAAAACAAACCAACAGAACTACAAAATCAAAGCAACCAAAGCCTGTGTATAATCGTGTCCAGATATATGATTTGCATCAAGTTTTGTTGTTTGATTGGTCATGCAACAAATGCGCAAATCAAGAACAGTGTTCTAAAACAAAAAAGAAACGCACACACTGCGAAATTAAAGAAGTTATCATAGAATCCGGTGTCTTTGATATACAAGTCCAAGTCCAAGGGACAGAGAATTCGAAATATTATGTTTATACAGATGATCATGAATCTTTAGACATCACAAATTCTGCGGTTAAAAAAATAATGAAACAATATTCACGTTAAAATGTCTGGCATTCGTTTGATTTTAATGTCTTGTTGTGCGCCATGTTCTTGTGGTGCAATTCAACAACTTGTAAACGGCGAAATCAGTGGTCTAGACGATTTTATTGTCATGTTTTTCAACCCCAATATTTTTCCTGAAACCGAATATCAAAAAAGATTAAACGAACAAATTAAATACTGTGAAAAAATGGGTGTAAAATATATCGTTGGCGATTATGACCATGACAAGTGGAAACAAGAAATCGCAGGTCTTGAAAACGAACCAGAACGCGGTGCACGTTGCAGTAAATGTTTTGCGTATCGTTTTTGCTTTGCGCGCGATTATGCGCTGAAAAACGGTTTTAATGCAATTGCTTCTGTATTCGGTGTATCAAAACACAAAGATCAGACCCAGGTTGATTGTGCAGGCGAACAAAATTGTGGGACGGTGCGCTATATACCAATTAAATGGAACGAAGCGCTGCGCCAAGAAATAAACCACGAATCTGACTTTTATCGTCAAAATTATTGTGGCTGTGAATATTCAATGCGAAAATAGTTTTATATATAGAATATATAAAAACTTGTTTTTTGCTTTTAATTTCCTATAATTTTATACGAAACAAACAAAAGGACGATTATGTCATCTGTGTATGTATTCCCAGGTCAAGGTGCACAAACCGTTGGAATGGGGCAAGATTTGTATAATAACAATACCGCCGCACGCAAAGTTTTTGATGTGGCTGACGCTGTATTGGGCGACAAATTATCAGACATTATTTTTAATGGCCCAATGGAAACATTGACTTTGACTGCAAATGTTCAACCTGCGATTTTAACAACTTCGATTGCTATGTTTCGTGCCGCAAATCCAAAAATGCCGGATTATGTTGCCGGGCATTCTTTGGGCGAATATACCGCACTTTGTATTGCAGGCGCACTTTCGCTGGAAGACGCGGTTAAACTGGTTCGTCTGCGTGGCGAAGAAATGCAAAAGGCTGTCCCAGCAGGGCAAGGCGCAATGGCTGTCGTTTTAGGCTTGGATATTGAAGAACTGAAAAAAGTTTGTGAAACCGCTGAAAAACAAACGGGCACAGTTTGCGATATCGCAAATGATAATTGTCCCGGACAAATTGTTATATCTGGTGCAACAGTTGCAATTGAACGCGCTATGGAACTGGCGAAAGAGGCCGGGGCAAAACGCGCGATGAAATTGCCTTTGTCTGTGCCACCACATTCAAGACTGATGGCACCTGTTGCTGAGAAAATGCAAATCGCTTTGGACAATACAGAAATCAAAACGCCATGTGTTCCTTTGATTTCTAATAAAACATGTCAACCTATGACTGATGTAGATGAGATAAAAGAATCTTTGATTTACCAAATTACACATGGGGTTCGTTGGCGCGAATCTGTGTTAAATATGGTTGATTTGGGTATAGATGATTTAACAGAAATTGGACCAGGAAATGCTTTGGTTGGTTTGGTTTCGCGCACAACAGATAAAATTAACGCACATAAATTGGAGATATAAAATGTTCGATTTGAAAGACAAAGTTGTTTTAATTACTGGTGCAACCGGCGGAATTGGTGGCGAAATTGCCAGACAGATGAACAACTCAGGCGCGACTGTGGTTGTATCTGGTCGAAACAGTGAAAAATTAAACAAAGATTTTGGTGATGATTTTATCAAAATCGTTGCAGATTTGTCTGTGGACGGCGCGTGTGATAAATTGGTTAATGACACGATTGAAAAGGCTGGTCATTTGGATATTTTAATCAATAATGCAGGTATCACAAAAGACACATTGATGATGCGTATGACTGACGAACAATTTGACGATGTTATAAATACTAATTTACGCGCAACATTTAAGATGTGTCGCAGCGCAATTATGCCAATGATGAAACAAAAATACGGTCGTATTATAAACATGGCATCAATTGTCGGTGTTGTCGGTGGAATTGGCCAAACAAATTATGCTGCGTCCAAGGGTGGTATTATCGCATTAACAAAATCTATTGCAGCCGAAGTTGCTTCGCGTGGAATCACTGCAAACTGTATCGCGCCAGGCTTTATAAAAACACCAATGACAGATGTTTTAAGTGATGAATTAAAGAAAACCTATTTATCACAAATACCTGCTGGTCGCTTCGGCGAACCGAAAGACGTTGCAAATGCTTGCGTATTCTTGGCAAGTGACGAAGCATCTTATATCAACGGACAAACAATACATGTCAATGGTGGCATGGGGAGATTTTAATTATGAAACCACAAGAATTCAAAACATTACAAACCGCACGTCTTGATCTGAAACCATTGGTCGCGACTTTTGATTTTGCAAAAGAAATATTTGATATAATTGATAAAAATCGTGAATATTTCAGATTTATGCCGTTCACTGACATAAAACAACCCGAACAAGAATTCGATTTCTTGCGTGGCGCAGAAAAAAAATGGAAAGAACAAACCGATGCTAATTACGGATTATTTTTGCGTGCAGATAATTCTTTTGTTGGCATTTGTACTTTAATGTCCATAGATTGGTCAAACGAAAGTGGTGAAATCGGATATTGGTTAAATCCAAAATTTGCAAGACAAGGTTTTATGTCCGAAGCTGTTCAAGCAATTGCCCAAGAATTTTTCAATATGGGTTTCAAACGTATTATTTTAAAAGCGGATATAGAAAATATCCCGTCATGCAAAACGGCAGAAAAATGCGGTTTTACACGCGAAGGTATTATGAAAAGTTATGAATTCAACAAACCTTTGAATCGCCGTCAAGATATGGCTTTGTATGCAAAAATAAACGAAAAATAAAAAATGCAAAATTATGATGTGATTGTTATCGGTGGTGGTCATGCAGGGGTTGAGGCAGCAACTGCCTCTTACCGTCGTGGCGCGAAAACATTACTGATTACTATGCGCGAATCTGACATTGGCGCAATGTCTTGTAATCCGTCTATTGGTGGCCCAGGCAAATCACAAATGGTTGCTGAAATATGTGCGATGGGCGGTGTTATGCCTTTGGCTGCTGATAAATCTGGAATTCATTGGCGCACACTGAACGCAACACATGGTGCAGCGACCCAGGCTTTGCGTGCGCAAATCGACAGAAATTTTTATCATGACGCAGTCATGAATATTTTGCATACAGCAGAAAACCTGACACTAGCGATTGAATCTGTTTTTGATTTAGATATTGAAAACAAAATTGTAAATAAAAAATATTCTGCCAAATCTATTGTTTTAACAACTGGGACATTCCTTGGCGGACTCGTCACACGCGGAAGTGAAAAAATTCAATCTGGGCGTTTAATGGATAATGGCGAATACCAAGAAAACGATACCCATATTTCAAGTGTATTAAAGAAAGCCGGTTTTGATTTATTGCGGTTAAAGACTGGAACACCAGCACGTATATATCGTGACAGTATTGATTTTTCTGTATGTGAAGAACAACCGGGGGATTTACCACACGATTGGTTTGGCTTGGGCGACGATAATAATAAATATGCTGAAAAATGTTTTATTACACACACAAACGAAACTACGCATCAAATTATTCGTGATAATATAAAAAATGCACCAATGTACAATGGCGATATTGTTGGATTGGGGCCACGTTATTGTCCATCACTCGAAGACAAAGTTATGCGTTTTCCAGAACACACAACGCATCATGTCTTTTTAGAACCAGAAGGTTTCAACAGCAATTTAATTTATCCAAACGGTATTTCAACCAGTTTTAGCAGCGATATCCAAGATAAATGGATACGAACGATTCCTGGCCTGGAAAACGCAAAAATTGCAAGATATGGATACGCGATTGAATACGATGCAATCGATGCGCGTGCATTGAAATCTACGTTGGAATCCAAGGATATAAATGGATTGTTTTTTGCAGGTCAAATCAATGGAACCAGCGGTTATGAAGAAGCCGCAGCCCAGGGTTTAGTCGCTGGCGCAAACGCCGCAGCATTTGCATTAGATGCAGAACCATTGGTTTTGGACAGAACAAATTCAATGATTGGTGTGTTGATTGATGATATAACAACATTTGGTGTTGATGAACCATATCGTATGTTTACTTCGCGTGCAGAATATCGGTTAAATTTGCGTGCAGATAATGCGATATTAAGATTGGGTGACATGGCAGAATCTTTGGGCTTAATCACAAAAGATTTTCATAATAAATTGAAAAAATTGCGTGAAGATGTTGCGCATGAAAACGATAAATTTTATGCGGGCTATATCGCAAGAAATGAACGCGAAATCGCGAATTATAAAAAAGATTCAGAATTGAAAATACCGCACGATTTTGACTATAAATCTTTACCGGGTTTAACAAATGAACTGATTGAAAAAATGACAAAAACACGTCCAGAAACAATCGCATCATTATCCAGAATACCGGGTATGACCCCCGCAGGCATAATGGTCGTATTACGCAAATTAAAGTGTGGAAAATAAAAAAATTAAGCCCGCACTTTTTGTACGGGCCTAAAAATTTTTGCTATCAATACAACTTCTTTGACATATATATAGCTGCATCATCGTCATTTTTCATATCAGCATAAGGTTCTAACACTTTGTTATTATACCATAAGCCTGTACCATCTGGAATAAAACCACGTTTTGCATACAATCTTTGTGCAGCCCCATAATTTTTATTTATTCCAACCCCAAGATAAACAGTATCTGCATATTTTCCAGCAATGTTTTCTGCTATTTGCATTAAAACAGTGCCTATACCATGATTTCTATATTTTTGCAAAACACCAAAATCAACTATTTCTGGCAAACCTTTACCACCAAAAGAACCACCCATAGCATTTGGATATACATTGATATATCCCGCAACATTCCCTTTGTATTCCGCAACCAAGCTGGTACATTTACCGTTCGCAACATCATGTAATCTTTTGAAATATTTATCAATTTCTTGATCAACCCAACCTTGTAAATGTTCCTCGTTAGTAATTATTTCTGGATCTGATTCAATCATATCCCTAACTACAATATCATTTACATTATAATAAATCATTTATGGCCCCTTTCAGTGAAAATCGGTGGTGCCGGTGATAGGAGTCGGACCTACGACCTTTGCATTACGAATGCACTGCTCTACCAACTGAGCTACACCGGCCTGCCCCGACAGTATAAACAAACCTTTGTATTTTTTCAAGTTTTATCGTATATAACTTGATTTTTTGTAAAAAACATTGTATAAATAGACGCATGACAACAAAAACAATAATTATTATTAAATGACAGACACTGCGCTTTGGCGGTGGCTGGGGCGCGTAAGCGCCATTTTTAATATAAAAATAAGGTATAAACACATGGCATATACAAAGACTGAACCAAAAGCAAATTTCCCGAAACTGGAAAACGAGGTTTTGCAGTTTTGGCGCGAAGACGATACTTTTCATAAATCTCTGAACAAAACCAAAATGGGTGAACCTTTCAATTTCTACGACGGTCCACCTTTTGCAAACGGTCTGCCACATTGGGGCCATTTGGGGGTCAGTTCTATCAAAGATATGGTTTCGCGTTTCCAGACTATGCGTGGCAGATATGTAGAGCGCGCTTTGGGTTGGGATTGCCATGGATTACCAGCCGAAAACTCGGTCGAAAAAAAGCAAGGTAAAACAGCCAAAAACATTGTGGCAGAGCAGGGTATTGATGCTTTCTGTGATATGTGCAGAAAAGACGTTATGACCTATACTAACGAATGGTTGCGTTTTATCGAAAGAATTGGTCGCTGGGTTGATGGTGGCGATAATTATGGATATCGCACTATGGATAAAAACTTTATGGAATCTGTAATTTGGGCGATAAAAAAACTGTATGATATGGGGTTGCTTTACAAAGATTTCAAGGTCAATCCATTTGATTGGAAATTGGGAACAGTTTTATCAAACAGCGAAGCGTCCAGCGAATACCAAGATATTGTTGATGATACTGTGACAATTTGGTTTGAGTTAGAAAATGGGGACCGTGCAATTGCTTGGACAACGACACCATGGACATTACCTGCAAATTCAGCTTTGGCAGTAAACCCAAAAATGAAATATGTTCGTATGCGTCATGATGACGGACATGTTTATATCTTGGCTGAAAGCAGACTAAAAGCATATGACAAAATATTTGCTAATTCTGAAAAGTTGGGTGAAATAATGGGTTCTGAATTGGTCGGATTACATTATAAACCAATATTTGATTATTATACGAACATCAGCAAAGAAAATAAAAATCTGTATACAGTGATTTCTGCGGACTATGTAAGCGATGGTGATGGAACGGGTATCGTTCATATTGCGCCTGCATTTGGTGAAGACGACTATATCGCAGCCAAGGCAATAGATGCAAAATTCCCGGTAATTTTGAACGTTGATGATTACGGTAATTTTGATAATACTGTGCGCGATTGGGCGGGTCAAAATATATTCGAAGCCAATCCAAAAGTCATAGATTGGTTGAAACAAAATGGTATTTTGGTTAAAAAAGAACAACATAAACACAGTTATCCGTATGGCCCACGCAGTAAAGAAAAACTGATTTATCGTGCAACAGACGCGTGGTATGTTGATGTTCCAAAAATTCGTGACAGACTAGTTGAAATAACCAAAAACGAAACGCATTGGACATCCGCAGGAAATCGTTTTATGGATTGGATTGAAAACGCGCGTCCATGGGGTATAACCAGAAATCGTTTCTGGGGGGTTCCATTACCAATTTGGGAAAAAGACGGCGAATATAAAATCTTTGGCTCAATCAAGGAAATTGAAGATTTCTTTGGTGTAAAGATTGACGATTTGCATCGTCCAACATTGGATAAATTAACAAAAGACGGCTGGCACAGAATAACAGATGTTTTGGATTGTTGGTTTGAATCTGGATCTATGCCGTTTGCATCATTGCACTATCCGTTCGAAAACGTCGACAAATTCGAAAAGACTTTCCCTGCAAATTATATTATCGAAGGGCAAGATCAAACACGCGGTTGGTTTTATCTGTTGATGGTTATGGCGGTTGCTTTGTTTGATAAACCTGCATTCAAAGTTGTTTCTGTGAACGGTATGATTTGCGACGAACAGAAAAGAAAGTTTTCTAAATCATTACACAATTATGCAGACCCATCTGAACAACTTGAAACATATGGCGCAGACGCTGTTCGTTTGTTTATCCAGGGCAGCAATTTCATGAAAGCCGAACCAGTTGGTGTTGATAAAGAAGGCAAGGTTTTCAATGATACAATCAAGACAATTTTGACACCATTGTGGAATGCGTATCATTTCTTTACATTATACGCAAATGCCGCAAATATCACTGTATCGAAAGAACCAGATTCTGATAATTTGCTGGATAAATATATCTTGGCTGAATTAAACGAATTGATAAAAACAACGACATCTGCTTTGGAAGAATACAAACCGGATATTGCAATCAAAGAGTTTGTTCGATTCTTAGATATATTAAACAACTGGTATATTCGTCGTAATCGCGACAGATTCTGGGACGAAGACGAAAGCGCTTTTGAAACACTGCATTATGTTTTAACAACTTTCTGTAAATGTTTGGCGCCTTTTGCACCGTTTATTTCTGAATACATATTCAAGAATTTAACCGGTAAAGAATCTGTTCATCTGGAAGATTGGCCATCTGCAAAAGATACAGATGTAAAGATTGTTGATGATATGCGTCGTGTCCAAGAAATTGTATCTGTGGGAAAACAGTTGCGCGAACAATACAAACTGCGTAATCGTTTGCCTCTGCAAGATGTGACCATTGCAGGTGTTAATATGCCAGACTATACAGACATTATCAAAGATGAATTAAATGTGAAAAATGTTAAATTCATCAATGATATTCATAATGTCGCAGATTCTTTTGTGTATTTAATCACACCAAAAATTGGCGCAAGACTTGGTGGCGCCTTGAAAGACATAATTCCAGCAGTCAAACGCGGCGATTATGAAATCAAGGGCGACAAATTGTATGTTGGCGATTATGTTCTGAATTCTGATGAATTCGAAAATCGTTTAACCGTCAAAGATAACATTACTGGTGCCGCAATTCCAGACAATACCGCTGTCGTAGTATTGAACACAGAAACCAACAGCGAATTGATTGCAGAAGGTTTGGTGAACGACGCGTTGCGCTTTATCCAAGATTCAAGAAAAGCAGCTGGTCTTGATGTATCTGACAGAATAAAATTGACCTATACGACAGAAATCGCGCTACACAATGCGATTGAGGCACATAAAAAACGCATTATGCATGATGCCTTGATTGTCGAAATGAACTTTGATGAAGCGAATCAATTCAGCACTGAAATCGAAGGTTATAATTTATCAATCAATATTGAAAAAGCAAATGCATAAAAAAAATATAACTTTGACACCGGATATTTATTTTGCAAATGTCTGTCCGACATTGAATATGAATATCCGGTCAGAGTTGTATGCAATAAATGAATTTACTTTTGCTGTGGCGGTGATTTTGTCTGCCCAAGCAACTGATAAAAAAGTAAATGAAGTGACCCCGAAACTTTTCCAAATTGCACCAACGCCTGATAAAATGTTGGCGCTTGGTATCGATAAGTTGAAAGAACATATTCGGGTTATATCTTTCTTTAATAACAAAGCGAAAAGCATTATTGAATTATCAAAACAATTAAAATCAAACACCAGCGATGATATAAATTATCGTTTTCCGAACAAATATCACAATCGCGATGAACTGATGAAACTTGCTGGTGTTGGTCAAAAGACTGCAAATGTAATTATGAATGTTTTATGGCATGCGCCAAACATCGGTGTTGATACACATGTATTTCGTTTATCGCATCGCTTTAGTTGGGTTGATAAAAGCGATAATACACCAGAAAAAGTAGAAGAAAAATTATTGAAAATTATTCCAACAAAATATCATGAATTGGTAAATCACACCATGGTTTTACACGGTCGATATACCTGCAAAGCAATTAAACCAAACTGTGCAAATTGTCCTGTAAGCAAATGGTGTAATTCCACAGATAAAAACATATAAAAAACACCGGCATTTACCGGTGTTTTCGTTATTTTTTATATTGCCAATTATGCACGCAATTTTGCACCGCATTTTGATTCTATGTTTTTGATAATCGCATCTTGAATCTTCAGCAATTCTTCATCGTTCATATTATGATCTGGATAAACCGTGATTGTAAAAGCAACCGACTTTTTACCATCACCCATATCAAACGAATCGAATACAACAGCATCTGTGACACATGAATCTGTTGCAAGCGCAGTTGATATTATTTTTCCGGATTCAAAATCTTTATCAACCACAAACGCAAAATCACGTGTTATCGGCATAAAATCAGTCATTGGGATTTTTTTATGCTTTGGATTTTTGGGCAGATTTTCAATATCTTCAACCAATCCAATATATACGTTTGTTTTGATATGCAATTGTTTTGCAATTGATGGGTGCAGTTGTCCAAATTGTGCCAAGACCTTTTTACCCTGGACAATAGCACCATATCTGTATGGGTGTGCCCATTTTGGTGCGTTTGCAGTATCAATCGTGTATTTCTGTGCACCAAGCAAAGACACTAAATCAGCCTTGACATCAAATACATCGACAGGGCGATTACGTTTCTGCCAATGTTTTGGCGATGTAGAACCTGTGCGAACTATACAAATTGATGTATGCTGTTCGCCAGGTTTATCACCATCAAACACAGGCCCCATTTCGAACATATTCATATCAACAAAGCCACGTTTTTCATTGTTCGCCACAGCAACCAACATATTTTCCAACAAATTATTACGCGCTGTATCCATATCCACAACAATAGGATTAGCAATCTTAACAATTGGTTTGTCTGTTAACATTTGTTCGATTTTACTGTTCCCAAAACCAAAAGAAACTGATTCGTTCAAACCCAAGCCAGCCAATTTTTCTTTTAACGATATATCCATATCATTATGCTCTGCCGGAGTTATCTTTTCAGGAACATAATTTAACCCAACTTTGTCATAACCATAAATACGAATTAAATCGGAGACAATATTTTCAGGTATCACAACATCAACACGTGATGGAATAGGTGTTACCATCCAATCGCCGTTTTTAGTGTTTTTAATATCATAATGTAAATCCGTTAAAATCTTTCTTTGTATTTCTGGGTCCAGTTTAACACCTGTTTTTTGTTCGAACAACGATGGGTTATAACGCACAGATTCTGGTGTATATGACGCACGACCCGCAACAGACACATTTACGATTTTACCACCACAGGTATCCATTATAATTTTTGCAGCGTATGCTAATGCCTTGGCTGATAAATTTGGATCTATGCCACGTTCGTATCTGTATGAAGAATCAGTTGATAAACCAATTTTCTTAGAAGACTTACGAATTGATACAGGATTGAAATATGCAGATTCCAAAATGATGTTTTTGGTTTCGTCTGTTGTAGAAGCCCTGTCACCACCGACAACACCCGCCAATGCCAGTATTCCTGCATCATCACAAATCACTAAATCTTTTTCATTTAGTGTATGTTCAGTGCCAAACAAATCTGTGAATTTTTCGCCATCTTTTGCCATACGCACAGTTATATCACCAACGATTTTGTCTGCATCAAAACAATGCATTGGTTGTGCCATGTCATAACAAATATAATTTGTTGCATCGATTGGTGCATTCTTTGGGTTTATGCCTGCAGAACGCAAACGTCTTTGTATTACATCACTTGATGGTGCGTTTTTGATTCCATGTATTTCACAAAAACGATATGTTGGACATGCTTCTGGTGCCAATAAATTTACCTTTCTTGGACCTGCAACCAAATCAAGTTCTTTGATGTTTTCTTCTGTGTATTCGCCGATACCAGACGCACTTAAATCCAGTGCGATACCACGTACAGCCAAATAATCTGGACGGTTTGGTGTTATGGACGTTTCTATTATTGCAGATGCAGAATCCGCCAAAGCAGATATTGGTTGACCAATTGTCTCATTCTTTTCATCTAATTCTATAATACCGCTGTGGTCATCATTGATACCAAGTTCTTTACCGCTACACATCATACCTTTGGATTCAACACCACGCAATTTACCGTTTTGAATAACTATATCGCCAATTTTACAACCTGGTAACGCTAGCGCAGAAACCAATCCCGCACGCGCATTTGGTGCACCACAAACAACCTGACGCAAAACACCTGTTCCATCATCAACCTTTAACACATGCAGATGATCGCTGTTTTCATGTGGAACGCATTCAACGATTTTAGCAGCGATTGGCAAAACAGGGATTTCTATGTCTTCAACCTCTAGGCCTGTTGTTGTCAATTTATCAGCGATTTGCCCAGGGGTTAAATCTGTTTTCAGATATTGTTTCAACCATTCATAAGACCATTTCATTTTTTACCCCTTTATTAAAAACCACTGTTTTTCAACCAACGAATATCGCCGTCAGTAAATGCACGCATATCGTTCAAACCGTATTTCAACATTGCCAATCTATCCCAACCAAACCCAAAGGCAAAGCCCTGGTGTTCATCTGGGTCTATGTTGCAATTACGCAAAACATTTGGATGAACCATGCCTGCGCCACCCATTTCAAGCCATTTACCGTTATCCCACTTTATATCAAATTCAACAGATGGTTCTGTAAATGGGAAATAAGACGGACGAATTCTTAATTCTATGTTGCGTCCAAAAAATTTTGACAACAACACACGCAATGTACCAACCAAATCAGACATGTTTATGTTTTTATCAACATATAGACCTTCTATCTGACGAAACGACGGCAAGTGTGTTGTATCCATTTCTCTGCGGTAACATTGACCAACAGTAAACATTTTTATCGGGGCGCCAACTTTTTCCATTGCGCGAATTTGAATCGCAGATGTCTGGGTCCGCATCACATTACCGTTTTCCAAAAAGAAAGTATCCTGCATATCGCGGGCAGGGTGATATTCTGGGGTGTTTAATGCGGTAAAATTATGCCAATCGTCTTCTATTTCTGGACCCGTCCATAATTCATAACCCAAAGATTCAAGTATGGTTGCAATTTCTTTTAGTGTCTGTGTCAGCGGATGAATTGTTCCACGATTTTTTGGTTCTGTGTCCAGTGTCACATCAATTTTTTCCGTTGCCAATTTAGCATTTAATGCCGCCAATTCCAATTCATTTTGTTTATCTCTGAACAATTGACGTAATTCTGTGTTTTCAGCATTTATAACTGCGCGTTCATCATTAGACAGATTTGCCATATTTTTCAACTTTTGCGTCATTGTACCGTTTTTACCAAACGTTTCTGTGTACAATGCTTGCAAATCTTCCAAAGATGCTACATTTTCAATTTTATTTTTCATTTTATTCCCCGTTGATAAATAATAAAGACCGTATCTCTACGGCCTTATTATGACAAAACAAAACCCTGCCGCCAAGAGTTATTTAGCAGTAGAGGAAATAAATCGTTTTGCAGTTTCAATCAATGTATCGAAGTTTTTATCAGCTTCATATGCCATTTGGGCCAATACTTTGCGGTCCAAAGCAATACCAGCTTTCTTCAAGCCATTCATGAACTGGCTGTATGTCAAACCATTAGCGCGCACAGCGGCATTGATACGGACAATCCATACCGAACGAAAATCGCGTTTCTTTTGACGGCGATCACGATATGCATACTGGCCTGCTTTTTCAGTTTTTTCACGTGCAGCACGATATGTAGAATGATGACGAGCCAAATAACCTTTTGCCCTATCAAGTATTTTCTTGTGTTTTTGTTTTACAGTTGTTCCACGTTTTACCCTTGCCATGATATGCCCCCTTAATCTAATCCATATGGAGCCAAGATTTTAGCCTGACCCGTCATGTTCTTGTTTAAATATTGTGGTTTAGAACCCGCATTATTTGCACGTTTAGATTGGTGCATAAGGCGTTTTTTGTGGGCATTTCTTGCAACACGGATTTTACCAGTTGCAGTCATGGACGCACGCTTTTTCATATATGATTTAGTTTTCATTTTTGGCATTTTGTATCCTTTTTTTATATACCTCGTGGCAATGCCTGCCATGTCGGATACGGCTATTTTGACACATAAAAAAGAAAAATCAAGTTTTTATTGAATATTGATTTTTTTGCGGTTAAAGTAATTCGTATGACCAAGGATAAATTATCTTATAAATTAACAAAAATATTGAAATCTGTGTTGGCAGCGGTGGCTGTGCCTGTATTCATTATATATATTATGATTGCAAAGCCTGATTATACGATTATGAACAGTTTAGCACATATTGTTTTACCTGTGGCACACTTTGTTGGTTCTGTTATCACTTGGCCAATTCGCGTAATCGGTCAGGGCGCAGCTTGGATTCGCGAAACATCTAAAATACGCTTGGAAAACAAAGAATTACGGGTAAAACTGGACGAAGCGCTATCAAATCAGCATACCTGCAAAATTGCAATAGAAGAAAATCAAAAACTGGAAAAAGAAATTGATATAAAGCATGCATCACCATTCAAGACAGTAATTGCAGATATACAATTTGATGATTCTGTATTTCATCACAATACTTTTTTAATAAATCGTGGCAGAAAATCAGGTCTGGAACGCGGTATGGTTGTCGTGTCTTTTGATAACAGATTGGTCGGAACAATAATTGATTGTGGCTCTGAATTTTGTCGTGTACGCTCTTTGATAGATGCAAATACAAACATAGCGGTTAGAATTACAGGCTCTGATATTTCTGGTTTTTTGCAGGGAAACGGAAAAAATAAATCTTTTATAAACTTTTTCAGCGACCCACAATTTGTTGGTCGCAGCGGTTTAAGTGTCGTGACAAGCAATATCAGTGGCATTTTACCTTCTGGTATATATATCGGTGATATGAAAGATGAAAAACAAGTTGATGTTTTGCGTCCAAATCAATTATCACGTGTTATGGTGTTGAAATATAATAATTCGGATTCTTATAAATAATGAACAAAGTTGTGCATTTTTTAAGAAAATCTTGGCCATTTTTAATCACTTTGATTTTATGGCGTTTGTCTGTATCTTTTTGGAATCCGGCAGGAATATTGGCTTTGACAACTGTATTTTTTTATTCATTTGTTAAACCGATTGATTGGTTCCCTTTGTTTAGCCTTATCATTTGTTTTTTGATTGATTATAGATGTAATCTGCCGTTGTTTTGGACAATAATGTATTGCCTGTTTTACACGATAAATGGATTTCAGAATTACATAGATGCAACCCATGTGTCAAAAGACGGTCTGTATTTATTTATGACTTTCATTGGTTTCGGTTTTTTTATATTGATGTTTTCTGGTTCAAGTTGGGGTGTGGTATTAAATAATTTATGGTTATTTATATGGTTAAGTGTTTTATATATACCTATAATTGCATTGGATAAACGGATTAGTAAATGATAGATACAGAAGTCGCACGAACTTTTGACAGACGCAGCACACTGTTTTTAACAGGTGGGGCGATATTGACTTCTGTTTTGGTTTTAAGAATGTTGCAAATGCAGGTTTTCAACTATAAAGAATACACCCGAAAAAGCGAAAACAATTCGTTTCGTATTCAGACTATTATGCCAAAACGCGGTAATATTTTATCTGAATCAGGAACAGTAATATCCAGGGATACAGCTGTATACAGAATTTATGTAATACCCGAAGAAGCAGAAGATTTGAACGCTTTGGTTGATTTGGTCGCAAAAGAATTGAACCTGCGCGAAAAAACAGTCAAAAGAATATGGCGCAATATAAAAAAACAACAAGCCTTTCAACCTGTATTAGTCTGCGAAAGTTCTGATTGGAATACTCTTGCAAAATTGGCAGCAAAAAATATTCCTGGAATGCACATATCCAGCGGTTTTTCACGCGTATATGAAATGGGGCCTGCGGGCGCACAAATATTTGGTTATGTTGGTGTACCAAAGAAAACTGTTCCAAACGCACCTTTTTATTCAACGGGCATAACAGGTCTTGAAAAAAAATTTAATGATACTTTGTTTGGTGAAACAGGTCGAACAGTCTTGGTCACAAATGCGGTTGGACGCATAACTGGTGAAGACAAATCCCAATTTATTCAACCAAAATCTGGAAAAGATATAAAATTAACAATAAACGAAAACATTCAAAAGATTTTATATGATTCTTTGGCTATGAACCGCGCAGGCTGTGGCGTTGTTTTAGATATAGAAAATGGTAATATATTGGCGATGGCATCTACACCAAGCTTTGATCCAAATATTTTCAAGACAGATGATGGTGATGAATATATATCTTCTTTGTTGGGCGATATCGCAAAACCATTTATGAATAAAGTAATCGAAGGTTTATACCCGCCTGGTTCCACATTCAAAATTATTGTTGCTTTGGCTGCACTTGAAAGTGGCGCAATCACACCAAATGAAAAGATATTTTGTCCAGGATATTGGGAATACGGGAATCATAAATATCACTGCTGGGAAAAAGACGGTCATGGCCATGTTGATTTAATCGGCGCGCTTAAACATTCCTGTGATACATATTTTTATCAGATTGCACTGCGCATAGGTATTGATGCAATTAAATCTATGGCACAAAAACTTGGGTTGAACCAAAAATATATGGACGATATTTTAATAAACGAAATGCCAGGGATTCTGCCGGATAGAAAATGGAAGGAAAAAAATATCGGCTCTGCCTGGGTACATGGTGACACGATTATTTCAGGTATTGGTCAGGGTTTTATTTTAACAAATTGCTTGCAACTGGCTGTGATGATGGCGCGCGTAGCTTCTAATAAACAGGTTATTCCGCATCTGATGTATAACAATAAAAAAACAAAATTCAAGAATCTTGGTATCCAAGATAAAAATATTAAATTGGTGTTAAACGGCCTTGAGGAAGTGACAAAAAAAGGTGGTACAGCATATGGTAGCGCAATAAATGTGAACGGCAAAAAAATGGGTGGAAAAACGGGAACTTCCCAGGTTCGTAATATATCAAAATCTGAAAGACAAACAGGTGTTTTAACCACAGAACAACTGAAATGGAATTTGCGAAATCATGGTTTATTTGTTGGATACGCACCGACAAACGCCCCAAAATACGCTGTATGCATAATAATGGAACATGCGGGTGGATCAACACCTGCTGCACGTGCAACAGCAAATATATTCAAGGAGTTATTAAAATAAAATGCAATCGACAACACGCGTTTCTAATGCAAACATGATGAGCTTTCGTGAAAAACTGTCGCGTTTTTCATGGCCATTATTTATACCTATGTGTGTTGTTTTGTTGTTATCTTTGGTTGTGCTGTTCAGCGCTGGCGGTGGTTCTTGGTTTCCGTTTGCAATGTCACAATTATTGAAAATCATTTTCTGCCTGGGAATATTTTTTGTGGTTTCTTTTTCTAATATAAAATTTTGGATAAAATCAGCCTATATTTGGTATATCATTGCATTGGTTATGATTGTTTTGGTGACTTTTGTTGGCAGTGTTGGTGGTGGTGCACAACGTTGGTTATCACTGGGATTTATAAATATTCAACCATCTGAATTTATAAAAATTACTTTGGTTTTGGCGTTGGCGCGATATTTTGCATGGTTTAATTCCACAGAATTATCACAATTTAGAAATTATCTTATTCCAATTGGTATGTTTATTGTGCCTTTCTTGTTTATTGCTTTACAGCCAGATTTGGGCACTGGTATATCTTTGGCATTGATAACTTTTGGTATGTTTTATATCGTGGGCGCAAACAAGAAATGGTTTTTAATTGTATTTATATTAGGTTTATTAGCTGCACCTGGTGTCTGGTATGGTGCGATGCACAATTATCAACGTAATAGAATTATAACTTTTCTAAATCCTGAACGCGATTCACGTGGGGCAGGATATCAAATAAATCAAGCAAAAATAGCCTTTGGTTCTGGGGGATTTGTTGGCAAAGGGTATATGTCTGGAACCCAATCTCAGCAATCTTTCCTGCCAGAAAAACAAACCGATTTTATATTCACAATGCTTGGTGAAGAATTCGGATTTATTGGTGCATTTACATTATTAATGATTTATACTTTTATTGTGATAATACTATTTTGGTCTGCAAAAAAATGCAGAAACAGGTTCGGACAATTAATTTGTTTTGGTTTTATGTTGAACTTTTTCATTTATTATTTTATAAATATCTCTATGGTATTGGGATTATTACCAACAGTTGGTGTTCCTTTGCCGCTTATGTCTTTTGGGGGCAGCAGTTTGATATCTTTGCTTTTCGGTTTCGGTTTATGTCAAAATGCACAAATCCATAAAGACCAACAATTATCATCCAAAGGGTTTTAGAAAATGAATTTACTTATCGTTGAATCTCCGTCAAAAGCAAAAACAATAGAAAAATACCTTGGTAAGGATTGGCGTGTTGTTGCGTCTGTTGGACATGTTCGTGATTTAGTCCCTGAATCAGGCAGTGTTGATACAGAACATAATTTCAAGCCAAAATGGCAAATTATGCCCGGCAAAGAAAAACAAATTAAATTAATTATTGATGAATTGAAAAAAGCAGATGCAATTTATTTGGCATCCGACCCTGACCGCGAGGGGGAGGCTATTGCATGGCATATAAATGATATATTAAACACACGAAAAGTCATAAATGGCAAACCAGTGTATCGTGTTGCTTTTCACGAGATTACAAAAAACGCTATTGTTGAAGCACTAAAAAATCCACGTGAAATTGATAATAACTTGGTTGACGCTTATTTAGTTCGCAGAATACTTGATTATTTAATTGGTTTTGGTATTTCACCATTGTTGTGGCGTCGCAACCTTGGGAAATCTGCCGGACGTGTTCAATCTGTTGCTGTTAGATTAGTTGTTGACCGGGAAAAAGAAATAGAATCTTTCATGCCTGTTGAATATTGGTCTGTGGATGCAAATTGTGAATTTAATAAAACAAACTTTTCTGCAAGTCTTGTAAAATTTAATGGCAAAAAAATCGAACGTATGACCATAGAAAATAAAAAAATGGTCGATGAAATAGTATCGTCTGTTAATACACCAACAAATGGTATTGTTTCACAAATAGACAAGAAAAAAGTACAAAGACACGCTGCAGCGCCTTTTACAACATCTACATTACAACAAGAGGCTGCACGTAAATTACATTTTTCATCTAAACGAACAATGGCAACTGCACAAAAATTGTATGAACAAGGTTTTATCACGTATATGCGAACAGATGCTACGAATTTATCAGTAGAAGCAGTAAGTGAAATTCGTGAATACATATCCAAAGAATATGGTGATAAGTTTGTTCCAAAAACACCAAATATATATGTGACCAAATCTAAAAATGCCCAGGAAGCACACGAAGCAATTCGTCCTACACATTTTCTGGAACAAAAGGTCGAATTATCTGGCGATGAATCAAAATTATATGATTTGATTTGGAAAAGAACCATAGCTTGCCAAATGACAAACGCTGAATTTGACTCTGTATCTGTCGATATAGAAACTAAAAATGCGACCTTCCATTGTGTTGGAACAACACGCACTTTTGATGGATTTATGAAGGTTTATATTGAAGATGATGATGATGAAAAAGAATCAGATGATATAAAATTACCAGAATTAAATATCAATGATAATATTGAAATTAAATCATTAAAATCTGAACAACATTTTACACAACCACCTGCAAGATTTACAGAAGCATCATTGGTCAAAAAACTTGAAGAACTTGGTATTGGGCGCCCATCAACTTATGCAACGATTATGAGCACTATTGTAGACAGAAAATATGTTGAACAAGATAAACAACATCGTTTTCATCCAACAACCGCGGGTTGGGTTTTAGTTTCTTATTTGGCTAATTATTTTAATGATTTGGTTGATGTTAATTTTACCGCCAAAACCGAAGATACTTTGGACGATGTTTCAAACGGGATAAAAGATAAATTATCTTCACTGAAATCTTTCTGGGAACCAACAAACAATATGATTGAATCTGCGCGCAATGTAAAAATCGCTGATGTAATAGATAAAGTAAACAATTTTATGCATAACCATTTGTTCCAAGATGGTAAAGATATTTGCCCAAAATGTGGCGCAAAACTTGGTATTAAATTGTCTAAGTTTGGACCTTTTGTTGGGTGCAGTGATTATCCAAAATGTAATTATACTATGAAATTATCAAACGATGTTGTAAATACAGATTCTGAAAAAACATCTGAACAAACCGCAGAAAAAACTGAAAAAGATTTGGGTGAAAATATTGTATTTCGTATTGGTAAATATGGTCCATATGTGACAAACGGTGAAAAAAATGTGTCTGCAAAAAAGTACACGGTTGAAACAATTACTTTGGACATAGCAAAAGAATTATTAGGTGGTGAAAAGAAAAAAGTTGAACCAATTATTTTAGGTAAAAACCCAAAAACAGATAAACCTATTTATTACTATCCAGACGGCAGATATGGTCCATATTTATCATCAAATCGTGTGAATGTTTCTGTGAAAGAAAAACCAAGTTTAGGTGAAGCGATAAACCTGATAAATAATAAAAAAACAACCAAAAAGAATAATTAATTGGCTAAGTTTGATAATTCTTTTACTGATGAATTAAGACAAAGATTATCTTTGGTTGATGTTATTGGACGCAAAATACCGCTTACAAAAAAAGGTCAAAATTATTGGGGTTGTTGCCCATTTCATAATGAAAAAACACCATCTTTTTCTGTTTCAGAAGAAAAAGGCTTTTATCATTGTTTTGGTTGTGGCGAACACGGTGATATTATTTCTTTCACTATGAAGTCTGAAAATGTAGATTTCAAGACCGCTATATATGAACTGGCAAATATGGCAGGTATAAAAATGCCTGAATTAAAACAGAAAAACCAAGAACAAAAACAAGCAGAAGAAAATTATGTAAAAATCACAGAATCTGCTGCACAGACATATCAAGACCTGCTGTATACAGACGCAGGCAAGGTTGCACTTGATTATATAAAAAAGCGTGGCTTTTCTGATGAGATGATAAAAAAATACAGGATTGGTTATGCACCAAAAAATAATATTATTTCGTCAAAATTCGCAAATGTAAAAGTTGATAAATTGGTTTCCACAGGTCTTGTACGTGTTGGTAATTATGGACCGTATGATTTTTTTCGTGATAAATTAATGTTCCCTATATTTAATGCACATGGCCAAATTGTTGCTTTTTCAGGGCGCTCTTTGGATGGTAGCGAACCGAAATATATAAATACAACCGATACAGAATTATTCCACAAAAGACAAACTATATTTGGTTTCAATTTTGCGCGTGACGCTATACACCGCCAAAATCGCAGTATTGTTGTTGAAGGGCAAATCGATGCGATACAAATGCAAAATCACGGTTTTCCTGAAACAGTTGCGCCACTTGGTACTGCTTTGACCGAAGACCATGTTGCAATTTTATGTAAATCTAATCGTAATATTGTATTTTGTTTTGATGGTGATAACGCTGGACAAAAAGCCGCTATGCGGGCGTGTACGCTGGTTTTACCGTTTTTACGTGATAATTCTGATGTTCGTTTTGCATTTGTTTCTGGGGGTAAAGACCCTGATGAAATATTGAAAAATCATGGTGAATCTGCGATGAAAAAAATCATTGATGATGCAATTCTTTTGATTGATTTTTTATGGGATAATGTAAATAAAAATTATTTGATAAATACACCAAATGGTCGCGCACAGGCAGATAAGTTCTTGAAAGATTGTTTATCAAAAATTACTGATAAAATATTCCAAAACGAAATAGAACAAGAATATAATGGGCGTAAATTTAATCAGTGGCATAAATGGAAAAAACAAAAATATACACCAGAAATTGAATTACCAGATATAGATTCTATGACAATAAATACTATAAAATCTATTGTTCAGACTTATCCTGAAATATCTGAAAAACATTTGGATTTTTTATCTTCATTAAATATATCTTTTGATGAAGATGCGCAAAAATCAGATTTAAGTCCGGAAAGTGCTGAAAAATTCATTGTTTCTTTTAAACTACAAAAATATATCCAAAAATTAGACCAAGAAAAACAACAAATTTTGTCTGATTTATTGAATAATTCGGAATCAAATATTGAAAAAATCAAAGAAATTGACGAAAAAATCAAAGAAACACATGAAAAATTAGAATTATTATTAGATATGAATAACAAATAAAAAATACCGGCCTTTTTGTATATTTTTATCAAAAAAGCCGGCTTTTTATTTTTTACACATTGAACAAGAAATGACATATATCACCATCTTGCATGATATATTCCTTGCCAACAAGTCGCATTTTGCCGGCATCTTTAACTGCAACTTCACCACCATATTCAATATAATCAGATGGTGAAATTATTTCTGCACGAATAAAACCACGCTCGAAATCTGTATGTATTTTACCTGCTGCCTGGGGCGCTGTCATACCTTTGGTAATTGTCCATGCGTGTGCTTCTTTCGGTCCAACAGTATAAAAAGTCTGTAATCCAAGCGTATCATAACCTGTATGAATAACTTGATCCAGACCAGATTGTGTTAAACCAAGTTCTTGCAAAAACATTTTTCTTTCGTTTATATCTGTTATTTGTGCGATTTCCATTTCTATCTTGCTGGATATAATTAAAACAGGTGCAATAGAACCGTATTTTTCACGAACCATATCTGAATATTTATTACCAGTTGCTGCGGCTGATTCTTCAACATTACAAACGTAAATTACCGGCTTTTTCGTTAATAAATTGAGAGGCGAAGCATCTGTTTCTTGTAATCTCGCAGGTATTGATTTTTCAAGACCAGATTTTATAGCATTTGCGTCTGCAAGCAATTTCGCAGCATTTTTATCTTGGCCATGAACTTTCTTTTCAAGTTTTTTTATTTGGTTATCCAAACTTTCAAGATCAGCCAGCATTAATTCTGTTTCAATCGTTTCAATATCTAATAATGGGTCTATTTTACCATTTACATGAACAATATCATCATTTTCAAAACACCTGACAACATGGATAATCGCGTCTGTTGATAAAATATTCGCCAAGAATTTATTACCAAGCCCTTCGCCAGCAGATGCACCTTTGACCAAACCTGCAATATCGACGATTTCAAGTTGTGTTGGTATAATACGTTCCACACCTGCAACACGCGCCAAATTATGTAAAGTTTCATCAGGAACAACAACACGACCTGTATTCGGCTCGATTGTACAAAAAGGATAATTTTGCGCATCAGCTGCAGCACTTTGTGTCAAAGCATTAAATAATGTAGATTTCCCAACATTTGGCAAACCAACTATACCACAATTAAATCCCATATCTTTTCACCAATTAAAGTTGTTTTTTATTTATTTTTTATTATTATACTATTTATATAGTTATATAAACAATTCGGATATAAATATGTCATACCTTTGGCAAGAATTCAATATAAAAACATTTCCTGCGGAAACTTTGGTTTTTCGTGACGGTTTATTTTGCGAAGATTTATCCGATTATACAAGCGCTGAATTTGATAAAAATACTATAAACATATTAAAAACACCAAAATTACCGATTCATATCATATATATTGGCGAAATTGCCGGTAATATCGATATAAATGTTAATATTTTAGCCAAAAATACGAAAGTTATAATGACAACAAAAATAATAAACAAAAAGCCGGCTTTTTTGAATATTTTTATCAAAAACACCGGGAATAATAGTTTATTTGACGGACAAATTATCGCACAAAATTATAAAGATTTAACAATAAATGTGTCAGGACAACATTTATATGAAAATACCGGTATTTTTGTAAAAACACGTGTTCTGGCACATAAAAACACAAATACTATTTTAGATGGTTTTGCAAAAATAGATAAAAAACAAAAATTCTGTGATTCAGATATATCTTTTTCTGTTATGGCAGATGAGACAGCAAAAATCACTATGAAACCATGCCAGTTTATACAATCTGTTCCAAAAAAAGCTGTTCATAGTGCATCTTTATATAAACCGTGTGATAACCAAATAAATTATTTACGTAGTGCTGGATTATCTGGGGCTGAAGTAAAGAATATATTACAAGAAGCATTTTTATCTGAACAATAAAAAATACCCAGAAAAACTGGGTATAAAAATATCATCCAATTGGATTATTATTTTCTTTTGAATCCCTGTTTTGCCTTTAATTTAGGGTTAGCAGGGTCAATCAATATAACTTGCTTTCCACGACGGATTTGTTTTACATTTCCGCGTTTTTTCCAAGCTTTTAGAGAACTTAAAAATTTCATATCAAAATCCTTTTTACTGCTTGATTATAAACCAGTTTTATAAAAAATCAAATATTTATTATATTTATTATTGTTTTTATTGTTCTTGTTTATTTTATTAAAAAAGACTTTTAACTTTTTATAAACAGTTTTTCAACAAAAAAATCTTGAAATACCGGTGTTTTTGTAAAAATGTTGATAAAATAATATATTAATTAAAAGTTGAAAATTACAGTCTTTTTTAATATTTTTAACATTTTTCAATATTTTTACTTTTATGCTTGTTGAAAAATGTTGAAATTGTTATAATTGACTTAACAGGAGAGGGAATATTGAGGCAAAAAGTTCTGAAAGCTTTGGCAAACCCGCCGCGCATATTTTATGTGCCTTATTCGCTTGCTATATTAAATTTTGTCTTTTGGTTTTTACTGTTTGTGGTTTGCATGGTTATAACAATAATTTTCAAAATAGACAGCGCTTTATTACCTTTGGGGTTTCTTGGTGCTTTGTCGCTTTCACATTCTATATTGGGTGTGTATTCTAAAAAAGACCCACAAATTGCCAATATTATATTTTCTAACTTAAGATTATTGAAAAACAAAATACCTAATAAACTGGTAGTGTAAAATATGGAAAAGATTTTTGATTATTTTGCAGGTAGTATTAATTCAATGACTCTGAATTTGGTTGTTGTTGCTATGTTTGTTATATTGATTTTTGTTATTTTGTTGATTTATATACCTGTTTTAACAAAGAAAATTTTACCAAGATTTGGTTATGCAAAATATTCTGATTATTTGCCTTTTGATAAAGTTTATTCTGATAACAGTTTATCTATGACTGATGGCTCTTTGGTTCGTGTTTATAAAATAAAGGGTATTCAGACCAGTATGATGGATGAAAAAAATCGTGAAAAATTACTGGATTTACGTGCACAATTATTTAATCAAATCCAAGATCCTTTTGTTTGTCTGCGTTTTTTCACAGTTCGTGATAAAGTAGATGAAAAAACAAATTATGAATTTGATCAACCTGTTTTACAAAAAATATATGACAGATGGAATAATCAGGGGTTAAAAATATATGATAATAATTATTATCTGGTTATATCTGTTTCAGGTCAAAATAATCGTGAAAAATTAAATCAATACTGTGGTTATATTGAATCTATTTTAGCTGCATATAAGCCTGAGATATTAAATAATGATAATATTGATAATATGGCTACATTTTTTGGACGTATATTATCACCAATAACAAAACCGATTATAAAAAAATGTGATAATAATATTACAAGTTTAGTTGCTGTTGATAATGTTAATTTTCGTAAAGATGGTGTTATTGAGTATAGTAGCGGTGAAAAAAAGTATTATGCTGCTATGATTTCTTTCAAATTATCACCTGATTATATGGATGAAGAATTTTTTAATACTGTTTCAACAATTCAATGTGAAATGATATGTATGAACGCTTTTCATATATTAAGGTATAAAGATATAGAATCCTTGATGCGTCAACATAAATCAACTATAACTGATGAAACAGAAGAATCTACTATGGAACAAATCATGGAAGCAAAAACTTCTATGGACGAAAATATTACAGGTAATCAAAATTTAGTTGATTATTATCCTTTGTATGTATTGTTTGGTTATAATCTTGATGAATTAAATCTTTATATTACTGAATTCAAGAAAATATGTGCAAGTTTTGGTATCGCACCAGTTGTTGAAGATTTTGCATCAAAAGTTTCATTTTTTGCGCAAATACCAGGTTTTGATATATTTCCAAGAACTTTCAAAATGTTATCAAAAACAGCGGCTGTCAGTATTCCATTATCATCTATGCCGCGTGGTGTTAAAAATAGTGATTGGGGTCCTGGACCATTGGTTGTTTTCCCAACAGCCCAAGGGACACCTTATCAGTTTCAATTTCATGTTTCTGATAAGCCTGCTGCGGTTGGACATACATTAACTATTGGTCCAACAGGTGGTGGTAAAACAACATTATTTTCTTTCTTGATTGCGCAATCTTTAAGACATCAAAAACTGAAAGCGTTTTTCTTTGACAGAAACAAAGGTGCAGAAATATTTACTTTGGCTGTGGATGGTAAATATATAACCATGAATGGTAAAGAAAAAAATATTGATAATAATACTTTTTTAACACACTTGAATCCACTAAAAATGCCGGATACAGCTGTGAACCGTGCTTTCTTGCGCAGGTGGTTAGCGATGATTACAGGACAGTCTGATGTTGTATCTGAAGATGAAATTGCGCGCGCAGTGTCTGTTAATTTTGATTATTTATCTGATAAAGATAGATTGTTGAAAAATCTGTATGAAAGTTGTTTTTCATCAAGTGGTAATATGCGTGGTGCATTAAAAAAATGGGTTGATCCATTACAATATGGTGATATCTTTAATGAAGAAGTTGATACATTGGATTTATATTCACGTTTAACAACTTTTGATTTTACAGAAATTTTACAAGATGAAGTTTTAGCACCAGCGGTGATATCTTATATATTACACAGAATTAATAATATCACTGTATCCGGCGGAAATCCTTCGTTAATCATGATTGATGAAACTGCACCGATGCTTGAAAATAAAATGTTTCGCGATAATTTTATAACTGGTTTACAGGAAGGACGTAAAAATCGTCAGGCGTATATGGTCGCATTCCAACGTGCAAATGTGTTGGATAAACTTGGAATAGGTGATGTTGTTCGTGGTCAAGCACAAACTGTTTTATTCTTCCGTAATCCTGCGGCTGATGTTTCTGATTATGAAAAATGGAATTTGAATCCATTAGAAATGGCATTTATTCAGGGTAAGGCGTATCCAAATCTGAAACGCGCAGTATTATTATCAAGACCTGTGACAGGTGAATCTGTGGTATTGAATACAGAACTTGGTGGTCTGGGAAATATGTTGAAATTGTTTGAATCTGGGCGTTCTTCTGTATTATTAGCCGAAGAATTATATAAAAATTATGGAAATAATTTTGTTGCAGAATATCTGAAAAAACAAACAATGTAATATTATGTTCAGGTTTTATTTAATTTTATTATCTTTGATTTTACCAACAATATCTTTTGCAGATGATTGTTTAGGGTATAAATTGACGCCAAAAATAACAATAAAAACACCATCTTGGAATAAGCAAGTTGTGCAACCTTTGCAGCATATTGATGTTTTACATGGTGATGTTATTGCTACATTGGTTGATAATTATGAAATAACTGGTGATATAACATCCATAGAAGATGGTTTTTGTGTTGGATTGAAAAATATAGATGCAACAATTGGTTATAGTGATTTTTTGGTTCAGATAGATATATCACACAAACCTGATTCTTGTTCTTATAATGCTGTTTTGTCGCATGAAGATGAACATATACGGGCTTATTTATCAGTCATAGATGATAACCAAGATTTATTAAAACAATCAATAAGTTCTGCGGCTGATTCAATAACACCGATTTTTGTAAAAGAAGAAAAAGATATAGAATCAGCATTGGATAAACTAAATGAACAAATACAAAATCACCCTGATATAATTTTATTAAAACAACACATCAAAGCAGAAGAAGAAATTCGTAATAAACACATAGACCAAAATGAAACAGGTGAAACATTAAAGAAATGCTTTGATTTTTAAGGTAATTCATAGGGTAAATATAAATTTGACTGTATAATATTTATGTGTTATAATTTTTCTTGCAATAGGGTTTTATGAATAGTAATAAAGCATCTTTTCTGATAGATATTGTTTATTTGTGGGCAAATGGTGCTGACGAAAGGTTTTCTGTTATAAAAAATAAATATATTCGAGATTTAAATAAAGATACAAGCAAATATATTGATGATGTCCAAGACCAAATTTTTCGTGATAATAATGAATTAAAGTATTCTTTGCGTTCTATTGAACAAAATGCGCCATGGATAAATCATATTTTTATTGTAACTGCTTTCGGGCAAATACCGTCGTGGTTAAATACAGATAATCCAAAGATAACTATTGTTCCACAGGAATCTATTTTACCACCAGATGCAGGGCCTGTTTTTAATTCTTGTGCAGTAGAGGTATGTTTAAAAAATATTCCTGGTTTATCAGAACATTTTTTATTGGCTAATGATGATATGTTTTTTAATACACCTGTTGAACCAGATTATTTCTTTGATACAGATGGCCAAACAAAATTTCGTTGTGTATACCGCAGAAAAGGCCGCGTACCACAAAATAAAAAAAGTATATATCAATTACATTTGATAAATGCGGCCAAAGAAATAGAGAAAATTTTCGGTATCAATTTATATAATTATAAATCTTCACATGGTATAGACCCGTATATAAAATCTTCAATAATTGAATGTTGTGAAAATCCTGAATTATCAAAGGTTATAAATAATACAATATATCACAGATTTCGCGATGAAACAGATGTTCATCATTCAATATTTAATTTGTATGATTTTGTAAAAAATCGTGCAGATATTATAATATCGCATTCTAGACATGTTGGTCATAATAAAATATTAGATTTTTTATATAATTTGTTTCATAAAAAATCTATTAAAACATCCGTTTTTTACTGTACAGATGCGATAGAATCAAAGGTTTTGTCATGTAAAGCACCAGTTGTTTGTATAAACGACAGTGTTTATAATAATGATATAACGCGTGAACATAATAAATTATTTTTTAATACAAAATTTCCAAATAAAAGTAATTTCGAGAGATAGTTTATGAATAAAAAAACACTTGTTTTTGATGTTTCTGTAATTGTAGAAAATTTAACCGCTGGTTCTGGAAGAAGTGGTATATATTTTGCTGCGTATAATATAATAAAAAAATTGATAAAATCTGAACAATTTGATGTGTCTTTATTTTGTGAAAATTTATATGATGAAGATTTTTATTTTTTTGCAGAAAGGGAGTTTGGTAAAAATATAAAAATTTATTTTGGAAATAGATATAAAAATTTGTTAAAAAAATTGTCAGATTTAGATCAAAAATTACGTAAAAAACATCATAATATTTTGAAATTGTTATTAAATATATTTGTTCGTAAGCCAATATATTTTATTGGTTCAGTGCGAAAATTGGTTGAATGTGATGTTTTTATATCACCTTTGCGCGTTGTGTCAAAACGAGTAAAAGCAAAACAAAAATATATAATATTATATGATGCTATACCTTTGTTGTTTCCACAATATTATCCTGAAATGCAATTAAAAAAATATTGGTATTACGATTTAGTTCAATATATAAAGTCTAAACCGAATTGTAAATATTTTGCTATATCAGAAAACACAAAAAAAGATTTTATCAGATTATTAGATATACACCCAAATGATATAACCGTAATACCTTTGGCGGCTAATAATAATTTTTATCAAGAAAAAGATATTAAAAAAATCAACAATGTTCGTAAAAAATACAACATCCCTGATAATAAAAAATATATATTTTCTTTGTGTACTTTGGAACCACGTAAAAACTTAATTCGCGCTGTTAAAACATTTATTAATTTTATCAAAAAAAACAATATTGATGATTTGATTTTTGTGTTGGGTGGGGCGCATTGGGATACTTTTATTAATAAACTGGAATCTGAAATACAAGATTTTGGTGAATACAAAAATAAAATAATACGTGCAGGATATGTGGCTGATAAAGATTTGGCTGCACTTTACAGCGGGGCAGAATTTTTTGTTTATACTTCACAGTACGAAGGTTTTGGTTTACCACCGTTGGAGGCTATGCAATGTGGTTGTCCGGTTATAACATCAAATAATTCTTCTTTGCCAGAAGTTATAAGAAACGTAGGTCAAATGATAGATTGGGATAACGATGAACAACATATAGCTGCGTATGAAAAATATTATTTTGATAAAAAATATTGTGATGAAATGGCAGAAAAAGGCTTAGAACAGTCTAAACAATTTTCATGGGAAAAAACAGTCGATATAATAGCTGATTATATCAATAATGATATGTAAAATTTATGTTTGTTTATCTTCCGATACTTTTATATACAAAACCGTATAATAATGCTTGATTTAAATCTAGTAAATTACGACAATCTACTATATTTTTATTACGCATTATTTGTGAAACTTTGTTTAAATCTAAATTTTTAAATTCGGGCCATTCTGTTAATATAGCTAAGACATCTGTATCTTTGATAGCAGAATACATATCTTGTGCATATTTTATTTTATCGCCCAATATTTTTTTTGCGTTTGTCATTGCTTGTGGATCATATGCAATAACATCAGAGTTGTTTTTTAATAATTCTGTAACTATGTCCATAGCGGGGCTTTCACGACAATCGTCTGTCCCTTCTTTGAAAGCTAGACCCAAAATAGATATTTTAGGTTTTTGAATGTTTTTCACAGTATTTAATATACGTTCTGCCATTTGTTTTTTACGTTCGATATTACCTTTGATAGCAGCGTTTATTAAAGTCATATCAATACCGTTTTGTTGTGCCATAAAAGATATAGCCATAGTATCTTTTGGAAAACAAGAACCGCCATACCCAGGACCAGGATTTAGAAATTTTGGTCCTATACGAGAGTCTAATCCTATGCTTTTTGCGACCTCGGTAATATCTGCACCCATTTTTTCACAAAAATTGGCCATTTCGTTTATATAATGGATTTTTATTGCGAGAAAAGCATTGGATGCATATTTAATCGTTTCGCTGGAACGACGTTTAACATAAATAATTTTAGTTTTGTTTACGAAGGGTTCATATATTTTTGCAATCAAATTACGTGCACGTTCGGTGTTTGCACCAACGATAATTCTGTCTGGATTAAAGAAGTCGTGGACAGCATAACCTTCACGTAAAAATTCTGGTAAAGAAATCACATCAAAATTTGCATCTGGGTTTTTTTCGTGTATCAATTTTTCTATAACATCACCTGTACCAACAGGAACTGTAGATTTTGTTGCAATAACAGTATATCCAGATAAATGTTCAGCAAGTTCATTAGCTGCGGCGTATATATATTGCATATCTGCTTCGTGTGTTATAGGATGGGGTGGTGTTCCAACAGCTATAATTACCAAGTCAGCATTTTTGACGCCTTCTTGCATAGATGTTGTAAATTTAATGTGTCCAGATTTTATATTTTTTCTAAAAAGTTCTTCCAAACCGTTTTCGTATAATGTTATTTTTCCAGCACACAAAGCGTCAATTTTTGATTGTTCTTTGTCTATGCATATAACATTATTACTTAGTTCAGCAAGACCAACACCTGTTGGTAAACCAACGTAACCTGTTCCGATAATGCTTATGTTCATTTACAATCCTTTTATAATCGGTATTTTTTATGTTGTGGTTATGTTAAAATAAAACACAGAAAAGGCAATATAAAAATAGTTTTTTATGACAAAAAGCCTTGTTTTTCGGAAATTTTATTGACTTTTATATGTTTGTGTACCATAGTATCAATCTGATACAATAAAGATTAATAAATAAGTTTTGTATAATATTCGGGTTAAAAAGAGTTTTAAATGGGCATACAATACAGAATTAATGAGGTTGGTGAACGTCCGTGGGGTACATGGAAATGTATGGCTGTTGGCAACAATTTTGTTGCGAAACTCATAACTGTTAATCCACACGCATCTTTATCTTTACAAATGCACGATTTTCGTAGTGAACATTGGATTGTTGTCAAAGGAACCCCAACAATAACGCTTGGGGATGGTAAAAAAGAATATAGTTTTGGACAATCTGTTGATATTCCTGCAAAAACAAAACATAGATTAGAAAATTTAACAAATGATGTTTTAGAAATTATAGAAATTCAAATGGGTGATGTTTTGGATGAAAATGATATAACCCGTTTTGAAGATGTTTATAATCATGTATAATAAATAAAATAGTGGCAAAAAGGAAAAAAATGAAAAAATATCTTGTCACAGGTATAAATGGTTTTGTGGGTAAGTATTTTGTTAATTATGTTTTTTCTGTTGAGCCAGATGCAGATGTTTGTGGACTTGGTTTAGAAGAAAAAACGACCGTGAATGGTGTTAAATACAAATCTGTTAACCTTTGTGATAAAGAAAAGGTTTATGCTGAAATTGTAAAATACAAACCAGATTATATTGTACATTTAGCAGCAGAGTCATCTGTGGCTAAATCATGGGAAGATCCAGCAAGGTGTTTTTTAAATAATAATGCTGCATTTTTGAATTTAGCGGATGCGGTCAGGCAAAATAATTTATCAACCAGAATTTTATCTGTTGGCTCATCTGAAGAGTATGGTTTTTACAATGAACCGATAAAAGAAAATTTTGTTTTACATCCAAAAAGCCCATATTCTGTTGCGCGTCTTTCACAGGAGTATCTGTCTAAATTATACGTGGATAGATTCGGATTAGATATTGTGATGACTCGTTCTTTTAATCATATTGGACCAGGTCAAAGTACACAATTTGTAATTCCTTCGTTTATTGACCAGTTGATCAAAATCGCAAATGGAAAAGTTGAAAATAAAATGATGGTGGGCAATATAGATGTTGAACGCGACTTTACAGATGTTCGTGATGTTGTAGATGCATATCATAAAATATTAACATTTGCACCAAATCGTGAGGTTTATAATGTTTGTTCCGGCAAAGCTGTTAAATTGCGCGATATTATTGATGATACTTCAAAACAGTTGGGAATAAAACCAAATATTATTGTTGATCCGGCACGTGTTCGCACAAATGATATAAAAATAGTTGTTGGTGATAACACAAAGATAAAACAAGAATTAGGTTGGAAACCAAAATATACATTGCAACAAACCATTGCAGATATTATTCAAAGTTATAACAGATAAAGGTATTTATTATGACAAAGAGTAAAAAGTTTGTTTTTTTTGGGATAGCGTTTATTGTTGTACTGATTGGCTGTGTGTTGTTTTTTAATAAACAAGCGTCTGTTATGCAAGATTTAACCATAGTTTTTAATAAATCAGGGAATATGTCTGAATATAAAACAACAGGTTTTTCACAACCAGAGAGCAATTTTACTTGGACAGAAGGCGAAGAGGCATCTGTTGAAATACCTTTACCAGAAGTTCAAGAAAATGTTTTTTTACGCGTATCTTTTGATGCTTGTCCATTTGTAGCAAAAAATATAAAAAAGCGTACAGTCAAAGTTTTTGTTAATGATGAGTTTATAAAAGATTTTGTGATGACGGAATGTTCTGATAATTTTGTCTTTGATTTACCACACGATTTACAAAAATTGGGTAGAACAGCAAACATTAAATTCAGAATTTCTACTGCAAAAAGCCCAAAAGAATTAAAATTATCAAATGATTCTCGTAAATTAGGCATAAGCGTTAAAAAAATTGTTTTATCTGCTGGAAACAAAGATAATCCAGATGCTTTTTCTGTTTATGAAATAGGAAACAAAATAGACTTTACATCGAAAGGTGATTCTTTACCATATGCTAAATCAGGATGGAGTAAACCAGAGCAAAATTTCACATGGATAGACGGTCATGATGCTTATATGGGGTTGTTTGTAAAAAATCTGAAAGGTAAGGTTTTAAGGTTAGAGGTTGAAGGAAAGGGGATTTTTAATCCTGTCGAAAAAAATCAGAAAGTTACAGTTTTTGTAAATAATGTTGAATTAACAACATGGGATGTTTCAAGCGAATTAGCAATGTATGCTGTCAAAATCCCAGAAAAACTATTTGGAACAGGTGCCTTGCAAATAAGATTTCATATTGCTAAACCTGTATCTTTAACAACAGATCCAAGAAAACTTGGGTTTGCGGTTAGAAGTGTAAAGCTTTCAAGTCTTTTTGGAGCTAAAACAAAAAATAAAATAGCAAACTGGTTTAAAAACAAAGTGGTGCCAGATTTGAAATCAGAACAGATGGCGGAAAACAACAAATAATAAAACACATAAATATTATCATGTAAATATTCAAAAAATAGTTATATTGATATGAAAACAATAAAAAAAAATATTGCAAAAGATAAAAATGATATGTGTCATGAATATCAAATAGTTTTGATAACTGATGAAAATTATTTATATCCAACGATAGTCACAATAACATCTATTTTAATAAATAAACATAATGATACAAAATATAAGATATATGTTTTTTGTAATTCGTTATCAGAAAAATCTAAAAAATTATTATCAAGCATAGATTCTTGTGTAGAGGTAATTCCATTTGAAAACGAATTTTCTGAATTTGTCGGGACACATCAACATGTTTCTGCAACAGCATTATTAAAGTTTAAGATTGCTGATAAATTTCCAAAATACGATAAAATTTTGTACTTTGATACAGATGTAATAATTCAACACGATTTATCAGATTTGTTCAATGTTGATATAAATGGTAAATATGCCGCTGTGGTGAAAGATATGGCTGGTATGTTATCACAACACACGGAAAAATTATTGGGACTAGATAACTATTTTAATTCTGGTATGATGTTATTAAATATTAAAAAAATGCGTGAAGAAAATATTACGGATAAATTGATTGATTACAAATTACATAAAGACACCCGTAGATTTATGGATCAAGATTGTTTTAATGCTGTTTTTAGTGAAAATGTCGTATATTTAACGTGTAAATATAATTACATGCCTATAAATCAAAAAAAATTCAAAGATGAACAAATTGCTGATTTTTATAATATTCCGCAAAATTTAATATCAGAATTTGACTCATACGCTTCTGTTATACATTTGACGAATAAGGAAAAACCATGGGTTTACAAAGATGTTTATGGCAGTGCTTTGTGGGCAAAATATTACCATAAGTCTGTATTAAAAAACAAAAGAATCAAATATGCAAGTAAAATACCTTTGCGGCAAAGACTGCAAAATATAGTAAAAAAACTGTTTTATTATAATAAAAACGATCTTTATACCGAAATACACTTATTTGGTTTGTGTATGAAATTTAAATCTCGCATATTTGGTCGCAATTTACATTTTGAAAAAATACCAAATCAGTATCTGGATGGTTTTTATGATGCTGAATCTTGGGGGTGTTGGTCGTGTGGTCGAAAATCAAAGATACTATTACAAATACCATATACAGATAACGATTTACAAATAGATTTTAAATTACAAGTGTTTGCACTGGAAAAAATATTGAGTCAACAAATAGATGTTTTTGTGAACAATAAAAAAATCGCTTCTTGGAACTTTGTTAATAAAAAGGCCCTGCCGGATACAAAATTGTTGATACCGCGTAAATTGTTGAAAAAGGACGGTGTTTTGAATATAAAATTTGTATATTCAAAGACATATTCGCCAAAAAAATTAAATCTTGGTGCTGATAACAGGAATTTAGCTGTTGGTTTTGAATGTATGAAAATAACTAAAATATATTAAATTATCAAACTATCGATAAAGGTTTTTGTGCTGAAAATAGGGCAGTTGCAGAACGGTAAAAACAAGATTATCTGCTTGATTTTCTGAATATTTTATATATAATCCTCTAAAATATGACAAAAAATAAAAACAGGTTATAATATGAAGCTTAGAGATATGATTTTTCATAAAAAACGTTGTAAAGACGGGGAGCGCATATTGTATTTGTTTGGTTTGCGTATATTGAGTTATAGAAAGAAAAAAATTAAACGCGCAAAAGAATATATAAGACATATAGTAGAGTACCCGATATATGCTCGTAAAGAATGTTTTAGATTAAAAAATGAAATTGAGAAATTAAAGAAATGTAAATAATGAGGCAAACTATGTTAAAAGAATCAGACAATGTGATTGATGTTAAAAATGCTGATGGTGACATAGATACAACTGCGACAATAGTTGTTCAAAATAAAATCGACTACATCCCAAAAATATCGGTAATTATCCCAGTATATAATGTTGAACAATATTTGCGTGAATGTCTTGATTCTGTGATAAATCAAACTTTGAAAGAGATAGAAATAATATGTGTGGACGATGGTTCGACAGATAAATCGTTAGAAATATTGAAAGAATACGCACAAAAAGATAATCGCATTACAGTAATTACACAAGAAAACCTACATGCAGGAGTCGCCCGTAATGCTGGATTGGCGATCGCTAAGGGTGAATATGTTCATTTTCTAGACAGTGATGATTGGGTGGACCTAGATACCTATGAAAAATTGTATGATATTGCAAAAAAACATCCAACAAAAGTTATAAAATTTTGTTCTTATTGTTTTGATAACAAAACAAAATCTTTGGTTAATTCTTTTTTTACCCGTATGGGTGCAGTACAAGATGATAAATTTAATAAAAATCTAGGGTTAAAAAAGGATATTGATACTTTGGTTGATGTTTCCGATGCTCCTTGGAGTGGGTTATATGATCGCCAATTTTTAAACAGTAAAAGTATAAGATTTGATAATTTATTATGTGCGAACGATGTGTCTTTCTTTTACAGATGTATTATCAATACTGACTATATTTATATGGTAAATCGCACAGAACGGTTTGTGTATTACAGAATAAATAATTCAACATCTTTGATTGGTATAAGAGCATATAACTTTGATTGTCAAATAAATCAGTTTGTGAATATAAATAGGATAATAAAAAATTGTGACAAAAATCATATTGATGTTATTCGCAAACATTTAATAAATTCTGTGTTTTTCAGATATAGTTCGTACATGAATAATTCATTATTAGAGTTAGATGCGAAAAGAAAAATATTTATTCAAATGAAATCTTTCATAAAAACCATATCTCCTGAAGAGGTTCCTCAAACATATAAATATCATTATTATGCGTTATTAACAGATATTTGTGTGTCTGTGATTATACCTGTGTATAATTCTGAATTATATCTGCGTGAATGTCTGGACAGTATTATAAATCAGTCTCTGTACAACATAGAAATAATTTGTATTAATGATGGTTCCACAGATAATTCATTAAAAATATTACAAGAATATGCGGATAAAGATGAGCGTATCAAGATCATAAATAATGAAAAAAACTCTGGTGCCCCAGGCGTTGTAAAAAATTTAGGAATTGCTGTCGCAAAAGGCGAATACATAGGCTTTGTTGATTCTGATGACTGGGTTGATAAAGATTTTTTCTTTGAATTATATAATACTGCAAAACAAAATAATGCAGATATGGCCTCTGGTTTAAAAATAACTAGATTCAATTCTGAGCAAGAATGGGCTAGTACATGCGATGTTCATGGATTAAACATTTTAACAACTATTGATGAAAAAAAACCTTTGATTCAAAAAGCTGGTTCAAATTGTATTAAGTTATATAAAACCGATTTTGTTCGAAAAAATAATTTAAAGTGTTGGGAACAACGTAGTGTATCAGAAGATAATTATTTATCTATGACATCAATGCTGTTGGCGGATAGAATAGCTATAAATGATAAGGCCGTATATCATTATAGAAAAGATGTTCAAAGTGTAACTAATCATGTCAGAACAAACAGTGATTTTAATATGTTTGACGTTTATGTTGCAATCGATAACTATATAAAAAGCTTGTCTATCCCAGAATCAGAAAAAAATAATATGTTAGATGCTGTTAACGCCCGTAAAACTCAAGATTTTACATGGTTTAAAAATGATATAGACAGAATATACATAGATGAATTTAAACATAAATTAAAAAATATATTCCCTGATATTTACTCTAATATATTTGAAGATAAAGAATTAATAATATCTTTAACATCATATCCTGCGCGTATCGGGACGGTAAACCAAACAATAGAATCTTTGCTAAACCAATCCATGAAGGCAGATAGGGTAATTTTATGGTTGGCGTCGGAACAATTTCCAAATCGTGAAGCTGATTTACCACGACAATTATTAGATTTACGAAACAAAGGTTTAACAATTGATTGGTATCATGATATTCGTTCGTATAAAAAATTGATACCTACACTCAAAAAATATCCGGACGCAATTGTAGTGACTGCTGATGACGATTTGGTTTTTGCTTCGAATTGGCTGGAATGTTTATATAATGGTTATCAAAAACATCCAGATGATATAAGTATACATCGTGCAACAAAATTTTATCATGATAAATATGGTTGGCATGTTATCCCAGGCGGAATGGAATTCTATGAAGATGGTAGCCCACTAAATAAAATTTGTAGTGGTGCTGGCGCTATATATCCGCCACATTGTTTTTATAAGGATATGTTAAATGAAGATTTGTTTTTGAAACTTGCACCAACAAATGACGATCAATGGATTTGGGTTCAAGCTATATTAAACGGTAAAAAAATCTATGTGGTCGAAAACAATCAGCCGAATTTAACATATGTACCGGATACACAAGAAACCGGCTTGTCAAAAATCAACGATCATGGGCAAAAACTGTTTTGGAAAGATTTTAATCGTTTGGTAGAATATTATCCACAAGCTAAAGAAATTTTATTAAATGAAGCAAAAACTCATAAAATAAACAAAAAATTTGTCGTACCGTATAGAGCAGAGTTAGAAGCGTGGTACAATAGGGTTTGCGGACCAATTAATCTTGATCGTCCACGAACATTTAATGAAAAAATACAATGGTCAAAAATATACGATTCAACACCAATAAAAACGAAATTGGCTGATAAATATTTGGTTCGTGATTGGGTGGCAAACAAAATAGGCGATAAATACTTAATACCATTGTTGGGTGTATACGATTCGTTTGAAGAAATTGATTTTGAAAAACTGCCAAATCAATTTGTGATAAAATGTAATCATGGTTGTGCGTATAATATTATTGTCAAAGATAAATCTAAACTGGATTTAGCTGAGGTCAAAGAAAAACTTGATAAATGGATGAGTGAAAATTTTGCTTTTAAAAATGGCTCTGAATTACACTATCGTGACATTGAACCAAAAATTACCATTGAAAAATATATCGAAAATAAAAACAGCGGTGGCGATTTATACGATTATAAATTCTGGTGTTTTGGTGGAAAAGTATATTATATTCAATTTTTGTCAGAAAGAAACATTGATGGATTAAAAATGGCTTTCTATGATAAAAAATGGCATAAACAAAACTTTACATACGACCATCCTTTGGACAAGAAAACCATTCCATGCCCAGATAATTTACAAGAAATGATTAAACTGGCCGAAACATTATCAAAGGATTTTAATCATGTTCGTGTTGATTTTTATAGATTAGATGATGGTACAATATATTTCGGCGAAATGACGTTTACTTCGGCATCTGGTAAATGTGGGTGGAGTAATGAAAAATATAATAGATTTTTTGGGCATTTGATAAAACTACCGAAGTTTGCCTATAACATTGATACTGGTACATATTATAAACCACCAAAAGCGTCCAAAGGTTTTCTTATCAAACCATACTTATTGTTTCCGTATTATTTGATAAAGTTAATCAAATTGCGTCACAGTTATAAAAAAGCTTATACCAGAGAAGTATTCAATCAAATAAAAACGTATCGTATTGATATTCGTCATACCGATGATAAAGGAACTGTTGATGTGATTGAAAAAAACATCAATTATCAAAAGCCAACATGGATGAAAGGTAATGGTATCACGGTGATAAATAACACAAAACGTTTTTGTTTTAATATTCAATGTAGCAAATCTGGAATTGTGTTTTTTTCTTTCATGGGTATGGACCGTCGCGCAAATGATAAACGCATACCTGTTTATGTTAAATATAAATCTATAAAAATAGATGGTACAGAAATATTAAATGCACCAATCGAAGTATGGCACGACAAGCCGTTTAAGTATACATACAATGTGACAGATAAACAGCAAATTAAAATTGAGGTTGAAACTGAAAAATATATTTACAACACCCAACAAGAATTAGAAACCCTTTTAAGTAAACTATATCCAAATCAACATTTTTCAAACAAAATACTGAAACGATATATTAATTCGACAAAATATTCAAAAATTAAACACCTGCCAGAAATACAATCAGATGCGTTTATACCATTAGGGCCGGCATGTCAACCGGCACATCGATTAAAACAGGCAAATTTGCGACAATTTGCATTACCATTTGATTGGATGATGAATTATGATTTAGATTTTGTTATTGAAACATTAAAATCTAAAAAATTAAACTGGTTTACATATTTTACAGAAGAAGCATCTGTTTTAACCAATCGTCGTGTCAAGGATAATGTATCTGGTATGGTTTCTTTATATCATTTTCCGAAAGAATATTCTGTGAAAGATTATTTGCCTGTGTTCTATGGAATATTTAACCGCAGAAACGACCGCTTCAAAAAGATTTTGACGACAAAACAAAACATTTGCTTTGTTGCAAATAGATCAGACAGTGTTGCGGCCATTTTGAAATTTATGAATGATATAATGGAATTACACAATATAAGGTTTTTAACGTTTATCAATATCCGACATAGTGATACCGATAAGCGCACTTACTATAAATACAAACCAAATGACAGATGTGTTCTATATGATATATATGCTAATAATATAAACGAAAATGGTGATGACAATAAAACAAATCCAGATGTCTGGAAGGGTAATACACAATTATGGAACAGAATAACCAGTAAACTGAAATTGAATAATTCAGACGAAGATCAAGATAACGAAGGAACAAATCTTGATGAAATACTTGCAACAATCAATTTGCAACAAAACACTTTCAAATCTGAATATAATAAATTATTGCAACAAATGAATGATTCTTGGTCAAAACAACATCAAGAAACAATGAATAAGCAAAACGAATTATCAAATCAGATAAAAACTTGGTTTGCAGAACACAAAAATATTATTAATTCTGTTCAAAATGATTTATATCAAAAACTGAACAGTGTGAAATCAGAATACGTGGATTCTTTGAATACGACCAAAGACGAATTAAACAAAAAAATCGACTTTATGGAAACTAATCAACAAAACGTATCAAAAGATATGCGCGATAAATTGTCAGAACAGATAAATTCTATTCAAAACGATTTGCTATCTCAAACAAATAGTATCCGTGATAATCAAATTCAGATAATGTACGATGTTCAAAACGAAACAAATAGTAAAATCGCCATGTTGAGTTCTCAACAACAATACGAAACAGATAAATTGCGTCGCGATTTGATGGGATATATGGATAATATGAACTCAAGTCAAAAAGAATCCTTGGATTATATGCAAAATGAAATCAATAATCAAATTGATACAATGGTGTCATATAATCATGCCACAAATGAACTTTTACAACGTAAATTAACAGAACAAATAAAAGAATCTGAATCTAATCAATTTGATATAATTGAAATGGTTAATCGTGAATTATCTGATAAAATCGCGAGTATAGAAGATAAAACTATTTTAAAATTGGATGCTGTGTCATCAGAATACACAGACTCTTTGAATGTAACCAAAGATGAATTAAATAATAAAATCGATTGTATAGAAGTAAATCAGCAAATTATCTCTAACAATATACGTGATGAAATATCTGATAAAATAACCCTGTGCTCAATAGAAAATAAAGATGCTGTTGATCGTGTTAAAAACGATTTATCACAAAAACTGAATGATATGAAATCAGAATATAAAGAAGATATAACAAATATCAAACAAGGAATATCAGACCAAATAAACGATATATCAGATGATTTATCAAACAATATAAATACATTATCTGTTGAACACAAAGATGCGCTTGATGCGATACAACGAGATATTTTGAACAGATTAAAAACTATTGAATCTGACAATAAAATTACAATAAATAATATTCAACACGAATTGTCAGACAAGATAGATTCTGTCAAATTTGATCAGAATAACACCATTGAATCTGTTCAGTGTGATTTATCAAGCAAAATACAAAATATGTCACATGAACAAAAAGATTCACTTATTAAGGTGCGTCGGGAATTATCGGAACAAATCAACACACTGGAATACAATGGTAAAGATACAGTAAATTCATTACGTCATGAATTGTCTGACAAAATTGATTCTGTTGCATTTGACAACAAAAATGCTATTAATATCACGCAGCGCGAATTAAAAGCAAAAATAGATGATAATGCTACAGATTTTAAACGCAATTTGGATAATATATACAACGAATTGTCTGAGATATTATCAACCAGATTAACCAATATTGAAAATACACAAAATGAATTAGATACAAAATTTGACATTGCAACAGAACAAACATATGAAGATTTAAATAAGATAAAATCTGAATTTGATAGCGTATCTCAGCAAAACAAAAAACGTTATGATAGTATCCAACAATTACTGACAAATTTGTACACTGCGAAAACAAATGGTGAACAAGATAAATTAGAATTCAGAACTTTTGGAAATTTAGCCTATTGTATACGTAGCAATTTGTATAAAATCCCAGAAGATATAGATATGGTTGTTGGTGTTCCACGTAGCGGGATTATACCGGCATATATTATTGCTTTATTTATGAATAAAAAGTGTTGTTCTTTGGATGAATTTATTGCAGGAATCAAATCGTCAAATGGGTTCAGAAATGTTTCTAATAAACCAATTAAAAACATACTGGTCGTTGATGATTCTATATTTAGCGGAACAGAAATGTCTCGCGTTCGTGAAAAATTGTCTGGTTTTACTGATTATAATTTTAAATACATGGCGGTATATGCCAGAACCGAGTCCAAAGACAAAGTTGATGTGTATCTTGAGATCGTAGATGGGCACAGGGTATGGCAATGGAATTATCTAAATCATAGTATTGCAGGTGTTGCTTGTTTTGATATGGATGGTGTTTTATGTGTTGATCCAACAGACGATCAAAATGATGATGGCGATAAATATGTAGATTTTATAAAAAACGCTAAACCATTATATATACCGAAATATAAAATTCGTGCAATTGTGACATGTCGTTTAGAAAAGTATCGTAAATTCACAGAAGAATGGTTGGCTGAAAATGGTGTAAAATATGATGAATTGATTATGCTTGATTTGCCAAGTGCCGCAGAAAGACGCAAGCTTGGTTGCCATGCGGATTTCAAAGCTGAGGTTTACAAACGCATGACAGACACAAAAATATTTATTGAATCTGATCCATATCAAGCAAAACAAATTGCAACCGCAACTGGTAAACAGGTGTTATGTGTAAAAACTGACGAACTGTTTTGACTTTAAGACAAAAGTTGTTGCTAGAATAGATTTTTGAGATATTGTTTTAAAATAAAAAGCCATCTATGAATACAGATGGCTTTATTTTTTGTTTTTGTATCTTATTCTGCATACGGGTATCTTGCTTTGATTTCTTCACGTTTTGCTGTACGTTCTGCCATCAGTGTTGCGATTTCTTCACTTTCTGGGTCATCATCACGCAAACGGCTTATGTGGGCTGTGATTGGGTCAACTTCCGCTTCATACGCTTTTTCACGCATCTTTGATTGATATTTGTTGTCAATCGCAGGCGCATAACCTTTCACGTATTTTTCGCCATTGTACGCAACTTCAATATCTTCGTCTGCATATTCAGCAATCGCTTCATCCACCGTTTCTTCTGTGAACATAGGTTCATAACCATCTTCGGTCTGTTTTGCCAACATTAACGCAGTTGTGCGTAAAGTTTCACGATTGTCGTCTAACAAGATAAACTTTTTATTATCGTCAATTATTCCAAACATAATTTACTCCTTATTTTGCACCATTGGCATAGATGAATCTGAATTTGTTTTTAGTTAAATCACTACCGTAAGCAACGGACACATTGTCGCCCTTAGAGACAGGCAAAAATATATATAAATTAAAGCCATTGGTTTGTGTAGTCATACTTGTTCCAACACCAGAAGTGTTATTTAGTATTTTTACATATTGATTGACAGCTGTTGCTGACATATCTAAAAACAAATATCCATCAGCAGGCATTGTATAACTAGCCCAACTTGCACCCAGTGTTAAATCAACATATTTACTGCTTGGCATAGCACAGTTTGCGATATAGTCGCTGTCGTTATAATCTACTGCGTGAAATGCTATCTTTGGATTAAACGATGTTATTTGTCCGCCAGTTGTTGATGTGATATATGCAAAAACACACGCATTATCTATTGTTGTTCCAGCCATATTATAGTTTGTGTCTGGGTTATATATATCAGAAACAGCACTCCATAACATTGTGCCATCTGCATATATTCTACCAGTTGTATTTGTAACGGCATTTGTATTTGTGTATGTTTTTACACTTGATAGTGCAAATGTTGTGTTTTTCAGTGTTCCATCTGTATTTCTGCCGTCTGGTATCAAACCTTTTACCCCAGGCAATGCAAACACAGTTGAACCAATATAACCAAGACCATTAAATACTTGGTCTATGCTAGATATTGCACCACTTGAAACTGTCACAATTGCCAAAGGCAAAGAATAGGTGCTTGGTAAAGTAGAATAATTATAGGTTGTTGTTAAAACTGTTGCCAACGCAGAACCATCATAAATCGCAAAATATGTTCCATCTGTCGTTTGCGTTGTTGTTAAATCAGATGCAATTGTTATGCTTGGCGTTGTAGTATCTGTTTTCAAATAACATTTACTTCCTGCTTTTAATGTCAACGTTCCGCTGGACAACGTCAGATTTATATCTTGTGGAATTTCTGTTATACAGTTTGTCCTTATACCATTAAACTGGTTCCACAAAGAATTTGCAGAAGTTGCGGCAGTTTCTGCTGCTGTTGCAGACAAAGCAGCATTTGTCGCAGAGGTTTCAGCAATGCTTGATTTTTCGTTTACATTTTGGTTTATCGTTGTGATTCTTGATAAAAACACAGCTGTAGATTCACTTTCTGCTAATTCTGAATAACGTATACTGAAAGTTTCCAATTCGTCATTAAAATCTTTCATAATCTCCATCATATAGTTCATATCTTGATTTAATGTGGTCGGATTTAGTTTTACCAATGGTTGATAATCAACGACACGTGTCAGTGGTAAACTTCGTGCGATAGTTATATTATCCAACGTGGTTGGTGCAATATCAAAAACCACTTTGCCACCAGTGTACGGAATGTCAGCATCTGTTCCGGCCGATGTTCCTAGGATACAAAATCCTGTAGCATTGATATTATTCTTTGTGACTATTATATTATCGTCTTCAAAATACGGGAAATTAAAGTAAAATTCTTTTGTTGAACCATCCCCCATATACGAAACTTTTTGCATGTGTATCTCCTTTGTTATAACAAAAAAGCCCACTAAATTTAATAGCGGGCAAATAAAAAATGGCCGACAAATGTCGCCCATCAATACCCTGTAATTATATCATAAATAACCCAGAAAATCAATAATTTTTTTATTGAATCTCAGAAATAAAATGCTATACTCTTCGGTGAGACTATCTAAGGTTTGGTTTACAAAAGGTGGTAATAATGAGAAAGTTTTTAGTTGTATTGGTTTGTTTCTTAGCGGCTTTGTTTTTGTCAATTGATAAAAGTGTTTTTTCTAAAAATTCATTAAACGATGTTTTTCGTGTCGATGTTGTTGGTCTAAATGATAAAACAAGTTTTAAAGTATTGTCAGAAGATACGGATGTGGTGGTACCAACATGGTGCAAGGATTGTGTGACAAGTTCGGGAAGTTTTAGTAAGATTAAACAAAGTGCAACATGGTCTGTCCAAGCGATGAAAAACAATCAAATGATTATAAGATTAATGGGCCCAGATGTAAAATTGGATAATAAACGTGTTCCTGTTTATGTTATATATAAAAATTTGGTTGTTGATGGTAATATGGTTTCAGAAGGGCCGGTTGTTGTATCGCATGACAAACCATACAAATATGTTATGGACGTGAAGGCTGGACAGAAGATTCAATTTTCTGTTGTTCCTGAAAAGGCAGGTGTATTGAATTATTGGCAGACATTGCGTATTAAATGGTTTAACCTGATTTTGTGTTTTGGCTGTTTGATGGTTTTGTATGCAATATTTCTTCGTTTATCTAAAAAAAAAGTAAAATAGATTCGTTTTTTGTTTTTCTGTTTGGGGTATTGTTGTTTATACCGATGTTGCATATTTCTGACGCAGAAAAATCAACACAAGAAAATCGAGTATTGGCTACAAAACCATCGTTATTTGTTGATGGAAAAATAAACCAAAAATATGGGGTACAATTTAATAGTTGGTTTAATGATAGATTTTTTGGACGCGACATTTTGGTGGACATGAACACATTGTTAAAATATAATTTATCGCATCGTTTAATGATGAGGGGACATTGTATAAATAAACGTACAAAATGGTTGGGGGGGTGTCCGCATGTTTATAAAATGTTTTCTAAATCAGAACTAAACAAGATGGTTAACAGCCTTGAAAAACTGAAAATTTTTACGGATAAAAATAATATAAAATTTTATATATTGATTGCGCCATCCCAAGGTAGTGTGTATGGACAAAATATTATGCCAAACTATAAAAATAAAAATGAAATAGAACGTATATATCAAGCAATATCTTATATTAAAGAACACACAAATATTGATATTGTATTTCCATATAATGAAATTATGGATGCTGCAAAAGATGATTATGTTTTCTTTAGAACAGATACCCACTGGACAGATGTTGGTGCATTTATTGGATACAAAAAAGTCTTGAATGATGTTAAAAAAGATTTTAAACGAATAAAAATATTAACCGAAGATGATTTTGATTACATATATTCAAACATGGTAAAAGTTCAACAAACCAATGGTTTTCATAAGGGACGTAATTACAGTTTAGTCGGTTTGCATGATAACTCGTTTTTTAATTCAGATTATAAATATTTTGTTCATAAAAAATCTTATAAGCTAGAAGTATCGCGTGAAAGTCATCCAAGAGAAAATTATCACATAACACAATTACATTTTGATGATGGAAAATATAATTTAGCGATATTTGGTGATTCTTTTACCGAAAACTTGGAACCAACTATGCCGTATAGTTTTAAAAACACGTTAAAAATTTATACTTATGTACCTTCTAATGATCTATTAGCAAAAAATTTAAATTTTCAAAGATTTGAAAAACAAGTTTTAAAAAATAAAACCGATGCCATCATCATTGTATTTTCAGCAATAGATAGATTGATGTATCTGTATTAAGGAGTAAAAAAATGTTGTTTTCATCTATGGCTTTTGTGGGTTTGTTTTTGCCGATTGTATGTGCGTTGTACTTTCTTTGTCGCAAAGAATTACGTAATTATATTCTGTTATTTGCTAGCATATTATTCTATGCCTGGGGTGAACCAAAATATGTTGCGATAATGCTGTTGACCATAGTTATCAATTATTTTGGTGCGATATTGGTTGATAAACATCATCACCACAAAAAACAGTTGTTGATTTGGACTATTTTGGCAGATTTGGGTGTTTTGTTCTATTTTAAATACTTTAATTTTGTTATGAAAAATATAAATTTCGCGTTTAATGCGGATATTCCTTTTCTGGACGTTATTATGCCAATAGGTATTTCCTTTTATACTTTTCAGGCAATATCTTATGTTGTTGATGTGTATCGTGGCGAAGTTGCAGTTCAGAAACGGATTGACAAGCTGGCTTTGTATATCTGTCTGTTCCCACAATTGATTGCGGGACCAATTGTAAAATATCATGATATAGAAAATCAGATTGATTGTCGTGAAGAACGATTTGATAAGGTAGTTTATGGTATTAAACGATTTATTATTGGCTTGGCTAAAAAGATGCTGATAGCCAATACGATGGGTGCGGTCGCAGATAAAATATTTGCTATGCCTGTGACAGAATTTGGAACTGGGACGGCATGGATTGGCGCAATCGCATATACTTTCCAAATATTTTATGATTTTTCTGGTTATTCAGATATGGCGATTGGTTTGGGTTCTATGTTCGGATTTAAATTCTTGGAAAACTTTAATTATCCATATATTTCTAAATCTATTACTGAATTTTGGCGCCGCTGGCATATATCTTTGTCTACATGGTTTAAGGAATATTTGTATATTCCGTTAGGTGGTAATCGTGTTGCGAAATCAAGAATGTATTTGAATTTGTTTTTGGTGTTTTTGGCCACTGGTATTTGGCACGGTGCAGAATGGACTTTTATCGTGTGGGGCTTATGGCATGGATTCTTTATAATTATGGAAAAATTAACTGGTTGGCACAAGAAGGAGGGTGGCACAGGTTTGAGAATTTCACAACATTTATATACTATTTTGGTGTTTGTTTTTGGTTGGGTGTTGTTCCGTGCTGATAATATTATATACGCGTGGCAATATTTAAAAAATATGTTGGGGTTGGCTGGAAATCATAATATTACTTATACTTTGGGGTATTATATTGATAATATTGAAATATTGACTTTTGCTGTTGCTGTATTGTGTTCTATGCCAATATTCAGAAATATTGCATTGCCGATTGTAAATAAATATAAGCATTTCACGATAAACACTTGGATAATGATTTTGTTTATCTTGTCTGTGTCTGCTATCGCTGCATCAACGTATAATCCATTTATTTATTTCAGATTTTAATATAAAAACGCACCCTTGTGGTGCATTTTTATTCTACAAACGTGATACGCCGAGCGTAAGCCTGAGGGGTTGTTTATTTAACTGGTTGCGCGGTGTGTGCAGTTCCCGAGCCGAATTATTCGAGTTTGGACAAGAAATAGAATTTTTTAAAGATAAATTGGGTTTGTATACATAACGAATCGTGCAGAAATTCGGTGTTTTTAAAAGTAAAGAGAAAAAATAAACAAATTTTATTTTTGGGGCTAAAAAACATTTGCACAGAATCGGTAAAATCGCTACATTTCTAAACAAGAAGGCCCAATAAATATTTATCGGACCTTCAAAATTAGCAAAGTAAGATTGCTAACTGGATATTACAACCTTACTTTGCTCCGATTCACTTGTCAAATATTTTTTGGCTAACAAAAAGGAGTAAAATAAAATGACAAGACTGAAAGTAAAAAACAAACAGGATACTTCAGGACAAAGACCCCCACAACCGTACAGTGATTTGAGTTGGTTAAAGTTTTGGGAAGAAAAAACAGGATTACCAGCACTTGTGTGTGCTAAATGTGATTGTTCAAATTGGGCAAAACATGGTGCTCATGTACAAAAATGCGATGATCCTTTAGATAAAAAAACTTATATCGTTCCACTTTGTGAAGAGTGTAATAATGTAAATAATACGGGTGAGTTTTATATCGATTGCCCACTTTGTCCAGTATCATAAAATAAAAACCGGTCAAAAGACCGGTTTTTGGGAAATTATTCTTGTATTAATATTGTTTGCTTTGCTTCTAGTTCCAACAATATTAGCTGCTGTTTTTTATCAAAAAAATAAATTATCAAAACAAATGCGAAATGTTACGGCGGTATTAAATGTTTTGGCTATTGTTGTTTTGTATACACCAATATCTTTGTTAGGCATAGTATTATGGATTGTTTCATTTTTTACTATGCTTCCAGATAAAAAATCAAAAAAGAAGAAATCTTAAAAAGTTCGAAAGTAGCGAAAAATCGCCACTTTTTTAATTTTAACTTTTGAACTTTTTGTAAGTGTTGAGATTCTAACAAAAAAACCGCCCTTGTGGACGGCTGTGTAAACTCTGGTTGCGGGAGATGGATTTATTCCGCTTCGCTTCATTGGCTGCGGATTTTTGCGTTTCACGCAAATCGGCATACTGCCGTCTGCCTAATCCTTGCATTGAACCACCTTATCTCGGTGGCTCAAATCCAACACAACACACATATTTAATAAAAAACGCACCACAAGGATGCGTTTTTATTAAATCTTGGTTGCGGGAGATGGATTTAAGCCAAATCACATAGTTCTACCAATAACTCTCAGAAATCTAACTTTTTTTGTTGTTTTTCTTATCCACAACCAAAATATTATTTTACAACAATTTGGTATCAGGATACGTTGTATATGTTACACTTTTAACAATAAAAATCCAGCTTAAATTCTTATAAGTTCAGCTGCATTCATTAATTGTTGTGGATTTGAAGTATAATATCTTTGAGTTGTTGATATGTTTTTATGATTTACCAATTTCTGAACAAGAAAAGCAGACACTCCACTTTCTGCTAACTTACTTACATATCTAACTCTACCAAGGTGAGAAGCACCAGATATATTGAATTTATGGTATATATCATGGAATATTCTACTTATAGATATTCTATTGAAAGGCTTATTTAGTTTTTGAGAAGTAAATAAATATGTTTCTTGTGTTAGTTTTTCACCATATTTAGATTTCAAGAACACATAATAATCTTCAAATTCTTTCTTCAGTTGCTTATTTACATAATATTCTGCTCTAAATTTACCTTTGTTTTTATCTGCATTCAGTTCAATTATACTTTTAACTGTTCCATCTGAGTTATAAATATCTTTAAATTGAAGATAAGCAAAATTGATACTTCTCATTCCATTGAGAGAACAGAAGAACATCATTCGTATCATTTCGCTATGTCTGATACCTTTAATGTAAGTCAAAATGTCTTTAATTTGACTATCTGATACAATACAATGATTAACCATTTAACAACTCCTTTAAAATGTTAAACTTTGTTAGTTACAGTAACATATCGTAACATTTCTCTGGTGCCAAGCTATTTCTTCAAAATAAAAATCCTGCTCTTCCAGTACTTACAACCATAATGTTAACAAATATCTATAATTTAACATTTTGTCGAATTCATTTTTTGAAATCCTGATAAATAGTATTGAGCCAAAGAAATTTTTCTTTGGTAGTTAATGCTATCTAACCATAGGAGGTTAAAATGATAGATAGTATCAAGTTGGCTATTCCAACAAATCAAGTGACCTTTAATTCCTATACAGGATATAAAGGTGTTTCAGAAGATGATTTAAAAACATTAATAGATAACAATGGGTATCTTAAGGGAGCTGAGTATGTTCATTATGAAAAAGAATATATCAGTAATCAAGGTTATCTTCCTGCTGTTGGTGTTTGTGCATACTTGCAGCATCAACCTATGTTATGGCTTCGATTTTCTGCTCCAAAACTTCTGTTCAAAACAAATATGATAGAATTAGAAGAAGCAGATTTTAACAATCTAGTTGCTAAAATTAGAAGCACTGCATCTACTTTGGGTATAGATATCCCTCTCAAAGCAATTGAAGATAGTTGTATTTGGGAAGTTCATGTAGGCAAAAATGTCGATTTGAATCCAACGGGAATGAGTTGTGAATGTGTATTATCAGCATTAAATAAACTTGCTTTTGATGCTAGATTCAATATTCGTAAGGGGAATTATATTAATTTCTTTGGAAATACTTTAAATAATATCCAATTAACCTATGAAGAAGGAGAGAAATTTGATATATTCTGTAAGAGCTTTGGATATTGTTGTTATAACAAGACTCAAGAAGTTATAAAAGATTCTTATGGTAAAGACTTTATAAAGCATAATCCAAGATTCAACAATGTGTTAAGACTAGAATACAGATTGTTTTTCAGCGAGTCTGTTAAACGTGCTTTTTCTAAAGTGGGTATTCCACAGAATATAACATTTAAAGATTTCTTTACTGATGATAACTTTCAGAAACTAAATGTATTCATATGGACTAAACTTATGGCAGATAAGATAATATGGTTAAGTTTTTTAGGAAATGATCCTATGGTGTTCTTATCCAAAATGAAAACACTAAATATCAAGCCTGTACAGCGATTAAAATTATTAGGTGTATACTTTCTGTTACTCACAGAAGGTAGTTGTAGAACGATAAAAACACTATTTCCTGCTAAATCTAATATTGTTAGGAGATTAGAAAAACAGATGGAAGATATTCAAGAGTTAGCTTCACATAATCTACTAAAAGCATTTAAATATATTGAAGCAGAGATTAAACGAAACAAACCCTTGATATAACCATACATATAATAACTATAATATATATAATATAAGTGACAATTTATATATATATATATTTATTTACAAATAAAATAACTATCTAAGTTTCATTTTTAGATAGTTATTTTTCATATTTTTTATAAATTCTTGATAAATAGAATTAAAGAGAAATTTATAATAAAGGTTAGAACTAATGGAAATTCAAATAGATAAACATGAAGATTCAAATCAAGTTACATTAAATCTTTTATTAACTTGGGTGAAAGATTATACTGAAGCACTTAATGAACCAAACATGGATGATATTGATTCTTGTCCAGATGAAAATACAGAAGAATCAGAAACAAATGAATTTATACACAGTTTATTACCATTAAATGGATTTTTAATTGTATATGATGAATCAAAGCAATTTAATGTTAATTTATTTTTAGAAGAATATTTAGATCATATTATGTCTTGTGTTGTTCCAGAATTAACTTATGTGCTAGATGGAGAAGCAGAATATAGTATGTTTAATTCAAAAGAAGAAAATATATATCAAATAATAACAAATCCAGATAGTGTTTTTGAATTCTTAGAACAAATTGTAGAAGAAACAAAACAGAATGATATAGAACATTATATAATTATTAATCAATTTTTTACTTTTTATTCCAAAGATCATAAAAGATTTATGAAAAATATACAGAATTTATTAAATACAGAGAAAATTCACCTTGTTTTAATTACTTATGAATATGAGTTATTGAATGAAGATATACTAAAAATGATACAACATAGGTTAGGAATGTGGCTTGGATCGACAAAGGTATCAAAAGCACTCATGGGAACTAATATACTATGTTCACCAACAGAAGATCACCAAGTTGTTTACACCAGTGATTTTGGAGAAACCTTTGAAATTAAAGAATTTAAAAATGGAACAACAATTGAAGATTTAGATAAATTGCTAGATATATAAGTCTCGTTTATGGTGTTACCCTTTTTCCATTAAGTTCTTTACAATAGTATGACTAAATATAATACCATAAGCAAAACCCCTCTAGATACCTTATCTAGGGGGGTTATAATTTACAATTAACTATGTCTTGTGATAGCATATCAAAGCAATAATATACTGATTTGAATGGAATTTTAGTATTGGAAGAATTATCAAAATTGATTCTCTTATCTGGAATTAATAATTGCATTTGTTTATCTTTGAATACTTCTGTACAAGTTCGATCATTTAACCAGATTAAAGGAAGTAACATAGCAAAAGGTTTGTCTAATTCAATTAATCTTTGTATAACTTCTTTCTTTCTGGAAAAAGGTGGATTCGAAACAATGCAATCATAAGGTTCAGCAGGTGTATATGTAAAGAAATCTTGTCCATTCCATATATGTGAATAGAGTACATTAAATCCTTCTTCTTTTAACAGTTTTACAAACCAACTATCTTCTGTATCAAATGGACACCATACTGTTTTGAAATTCTTAGCTTTTAAGAAAGGAAGTATAATAGAAACCCCTTCTTTTGGTGTGTATTGTTCATCCCCTTTTGGTGAATTGTGTTTATATAGGTAATGGATATTATCCTTCTGTTCTTTTAATAGATTGACATTTTTGGAAGAAGTTGATTTAAATGTCAAAATTTCGTTTCCTACAACATATTTTCTTGTTTTTGGTATAGCTGCTAACCAAATGTTGTTTTTGTTTGTTCTGATTCCATTAAAACCGTTTTTAAGCATAATCGCATTTGCTATATCCTCCACAGAAGGTTTTTTACGTGGTTTTGTGTAATACAACCCATTTATTATCTTTTTTATGATTCCTTTCTTTGCAAAAGTATGAAGAGCAACATCAATATCATTTCTTTTAAAATTATCTAATAATAATTCAGACCAGATAAATCCATTCTTAGATTTTAATTTAATTTGCTCTAAGATTTGTTTCCTAATCGGTAAATTTTCAATTTTGTAAGATTTTTTCTGCATTTTTATTACATTTATTATAGCTTATGTTTAACCCAAAAGGTGTTGTGTGTCAATTCTTTTTATGTGTAATAGCATTAGTTAAATGATTTTTTAAAATAATATTGCTTTTTGTGCCTATTTTTTTTAAATTACTACTGAAATCTCATCAAGATTATGGTATAATAAGACAGAGAGATTATATGAAAAATTTGATACAACTTATTGAATCTATCGGTTTTTCTCCAAAATCTGGTTTGGTGGATGTTTGGAGTAGGTTTTATAATGATTATGAAATTGTTGTAAAGTATAATCGTAATAGTCCAGAAAATTCTGTTATTGATTATGGTAAAAAGATAAAAGCAGGTCGTAAAACTACTTGTAATTTTCATCAAGCTGAAAATTTTGTTGTTTTGGAATGTGTAAATAGATTGTTAGAAAAAGGTTATAAACCAGATAGTATAGAATTAGAAAAAACTTGGAATTTGGGTCATAAAGGTAAGGGGTTTTTGGATATACTGGTTAAAGATTTGCAGGGTCAATCGTTTCTTATGATTGAATGTAAGGTTTGGGGAAAGGATTTTGAAACTGAAATTAGAAACACGTTAAATAAATCTAAAAATGGTTCGCAAATTTTTAGTTATTTGCAACAAGAACCTAAAACCACAGAAGCTATATGCTTGTATACTTATAATCCAGATACAAAAGGATATAAATCATCTATTGTGTATAATCATAAAGAATGGGCGGATTTAAATCAAGAAGATAGGTATAATAGATGGTTAGGAAAATTTGAAGATAATGGGATTTTTGAAGATTGGGTAAGACCATATAGTTTACAATCAAAGGCTTTAACAAGAAAAGATTTAAAACCTTTAAATGAATTAGATGGGGATAATATATATAACAAGTTTGCAGAAATATTGAGACATAACGTTATTTCTGATAAATCTAATGCTTTTAATAAGATAATTAATTTGTTTTTATGTAAAATTTATGATGAAAATATAAATGATGATGAAGAATTAAAATTCCAAACTCGTAGTGGTACCACTGAAAAATCAGATGAAGATTTGCTTTTGGACTTGTCTGATTTGTATATGAATGGTATGAAATATTATTTGAATAAAGATATCGAAGATATAACCCTTCAAGAATTTCAATCTATTGCAAACAGGGCTAATAATCAGGAATTGATTGAAGCATATAGACAGTTGAGATTGTATAAAGATAATGTTTTTGGTTTTAGAGAAGTTTTTGATAAACAATCTTTTAAAGATAACGCAAAAGTTGTGCGTGAAATTGTAGAATTGCTACAAGATAAACAATTGCGTTATTCTCATAAACAGCAGTTTTTGGGTGATTTTTTTGAAAATTTATTAAAAGACAGTATAAAACAAGAATCTGGACAGTTTTTTACACCTGTACCAATTACACAGTTTATTATAAATAGTATACCTTTGAACGAAATTATTTCGGATAATATAAAAAATAAAAAAGATGATATATTACCATATACGATAGACTATGCTATGGGGTCTGGACATTTTTTAACAGAAGTCATGGATGAATATAATAAAATTATTAAAGCAATAGATACGAGTAAAATTGCAAAACAATCTTTGAAAAAAGAAGTTGAATCTTGGCAAATAAATGATTTTGCTTGGGCAGAAAAATATGTTTATGGTATTGATTTAGATTATCGTCTGGTAAAAACAACTAAAATTGCTTGTTTCTTGAATGGGGACGGTCTTGCAAATATTATACATGCAGATGGTTTAGACAGTTTTTCAAAAAGTGTGGTATATAAAGATAAATTAAAGAATGTTAAAAATACCAAAGATAATGAACAATTTGATGTGCTGATTTCAAATCCACCTTATGCTGTTAGGGCTTTTAAGAGTACTTTAAACGATGGTGCTAATTCTTTTGATTTGTATAAAGATTTAACAGATAACAGTTCAGAAATTGAGTGTTTATTTATAGAAAGAGCAAAACAATTAGTCAGAGAAAATGGTATCGTTGCAATAGTATTACCAATATCTGTGTTAACTAATAACGGTATTTATGAAAAAGCCAGAGAAATTTTGTTAAAGAATTTTGAATTCAAAGCGATTGTCGCTTTGGGAGGGCAGGCATTTGCAGCAACCAACACAAAAACGGTTATTTTGTTTATGAAAAAAAGAGCTTCTTTTGTTTTTGAAGAAATAAAATCAGCAACAGAAAAGTTCTTTGAAACCTATGAAGATGTATCAATAAATGGGATAAAAAATTGTGTTTCTTTGTATATTAATTCTGTTTGGGATGGTTTAAATTTTGAAGATTATGTTAATTTTCTAAAAAACAATAAATCAAAATGTGATATGACAAGTGATTTTTGTAAAGAGTATAAAGATATCTCTGTTTCTGAAGTGATTGAAATAGAGAAAGAAAAATTAATATACTTTGCATTGACATATACACAAAAGATAGTTTTAGCTGATTCCAAAGACAAAGATACAGAAAAGGCTTTCTATGGCTATGAATTTTCAAATCGTAGAGGGCATGAAGGTATTCAGATAAATAGAGACACTGATAATAATATAATAACAAAATTATTTGATAGTACGAATAAAAACAATGACAAAAAATTAAATAAATATATTTTAGATTGTTTTAAAGGACTTGATTTATCAAAAGATTTAGAAAATATCAAAAACAATCAAGATCACCCATTATATGGGCATATTGAATATGTAAAATTGTCAGATTTGATTAGTTTTGATACAGTTAATACGAACAAATCAATCAGTGTAAATGTTAAAAAAAAAATAATATTTGATAGTAAATATAATTTAGTTAATTTAAATGAAGAATTGTTTGTTTTTGAAAAAGGAACAAGTATAACTTCAAAACAAATAAAAAAGGGAGATATACCAGTTATTGCAGGGGGGCTTAATCCTGCTTATTATCATAATGAATACAATAGATTACCAGATGTTATTACTGTAAGTTCTTCTGGAGCTTCTGCTGGTTTTATTAATTATTTTGATATACCAATATTTGCTTCAGATAGTTTTACTATAAAATCTAGAAACACAGATGTCGTTCTTACTGAGTATGTATTTTATGTTCTAAAAAGATTACAAAATGAAATATATTTATTGCAGTCTGGAAATGCTCAACCTCACACGTATCCAAAAGATTTTATGAAAATAAAAATACCAATACCACCGATTGAGATTCAAAAAAATATTGTTCAAGATATGAGAATTTTAGAACAAAAACAAAAAGAACTTAGTACAACCGTCAAAAATAACGAGAAAAAAATAGGGAATCTATTTAATGAAATAAGTGGTATTTCTAAGAAAAATTTAAGATTAAATGATGGTTCCGTGATAAATTTGTTAATTGGTCAAAGAGTACTAAAAAAAGATATTAATCAGAATGGTGAAATTCCAGTATATAGTGCTAATGTTTTTGAACCTTTTGGTTATACAAATAATCTTTTGATAAAAGATTTTGATATACCCAGTGTTTTATGGGGAATAGATGGTGACTGGATGGTTAATTATATACCAGAAAATCAAAAATTTTATCCAACTGACCATTGTGGTGTTTTACGTGTTTTAGATACTAATATTGTACACCCAAAGTACATTGAATATGCTTTATTACAGCAAGGAATAGAAATAGGTTTTTCAAGAACTAAAAGAGCATCTATTGATAGAATTCAAAATATAAAAATACCTCTTCCTGATATACAAGAGCAGATTAAGATAGTAAAACAAGTTTTTGAAATAGAAAAAGAAAACCAGAAACTAGAAAAAATAATTTCTGATGTTAGTGCTCAAAAGGACCAAATATTAAATAAATATTTATTGTAATTACTTATACAAATATTCAATACCTGGATAAGTTAGTTTTTGAATTGCTTCTTTTAATTGTTCTTCTGTTGGTATAATGTAATGGTCGTTTACTATTTCTCCAGTAGTAACTTTGTTACCAGCGATTACTTTTAAGTCGTGTATATCATTGTTTCTTCTGTTATATGTGTAAAAGCATTTTTTTATTGAATGATAGTGTTTCTTTGTATACGACTTTTTATCTGGTTTGATGTTCAAAATAGTTAATAAAGCATTAAAACTTTCTGAAATATACTTTTCTCTGTAATTGTTTGCTGTTTTGATGGCTTCATAAAATATAGGTGTTGTTTCATTATGTTTTTTTATATGTTCTTGTAAATACTCTATAAGACCCATATCAATCAAAGTTTTTGCCATTGGAACAGTTCTTATAGAACCTTTTAATTTTTTATGGTCGTTTATTTTTTTTGCTTCTTCGTTATCCTCATCGTCAAAATCTATAGTTATGGTTTGTTGTTTTAAATCTATATTTTTATGTTGAATTGTTATAGATGCTGTTGCTCTACTCCCTGTAAAAAAAGCAATCAATACAGCATAAAACAAAGCTTCAGGGTTTTTTATAATTCGTTCCAAACTAGCCTTTTTACTTTTAAAAGAGTTACTGTTGATCGCTTTTTGTATAAACCCAAAATCATGTTTGTGTATTTTTGCTAAAGCTTCAAATATTATTGGCAAATCTTTTTCATCAAAAGGTAATGTTTTTTTTGATATACCTTTAACCTTTTTAGTATCAATTTGTAAATTATCTTTAATCCAGTCTTTGTTTTTTAGCAATCTCATCTTAAATGCCTGATTGATTATTTGCTGTAACGGTTCTAAATAGTTTTTAATAGTTTTACTTGTGCGATATTCGTCTTTATATGTCCCTATTTTTATGGGTGTATCATACATTTTATTCATTAGTTCTAGTAAAACATCTGGATTATCATCAATATCTTCAATTGTGTCTACTGGTAAAAAGAAAGAGTTTCTTCTAATGCTTTTTGAGCACGACCCCTTTTATTTTTTACATTGTTTACCCAAATATCTATAATTTTATGTTTTTCTATAGGTTCTTGTTTAACTATTGTAGAAGTTGTAGTAGTTGTAGTAGTATTTAAAAAATTAGGAGTGTCTAAATTTACACCTTCTTCTTTCATAAACTTGAAAATTCTATCAGGAGAAATTATTTTACCTGGATTTTTAATTTTGTATAAATCTCTAGCTAATTGATAATTCGGGTTTTTTTCATATGTATAATTATCTTCTTGTATCCCTAATTCTTTGTTCATAAGACTCTCTTTGTATTTTGTTATAAGAAAAACTGCCAAGTATGGATCGTTAGTATGTAATGATTTTGTTATTCTTTTTCCTTTTATCATTATACGGATATAGAATATATTATTTCTAATCCATAAGTTTTGTCTTTTTAGATAAGTATTAATATATTCATTTGGTAACAATTTTACATCACTGGTTGCGGGAAATGCAATAATATTCATAAAAAAATCCCCATACTTTTGTAAAAAAGTCCAGATTTCTAAAGTTTTAGGGGAAATATTGGTTGCGGGAGATGGATTTGAACCACCGACCTTCAGGTTATGAGCCTGACGAGCTACCGGGCTGCTCTATCCCGCGATAAAGTAATCAATATTATATATATTAAACCCATATTGTCAAATAAAAAACGCATTTAATCTTATGTTTTGTGTCTAATTTGCCTTGGCTTGCATTGTTGTTTTTTTGTTGCTATGATTGTCAATATGCAAAAATTGGTAAAAAAGAATTTTGGACGTGTTGTTCGTGAATTGCACAGTTGGGCTGTTATTCAGTGGATTATGGCCCTGGTTTACTATGTTTTGATTTGGTTTGTTTACTTTACATCCAAAAAAGAAATCAAAGATTATGATATTCTGAAAAAATACAGGAAAAAGCCGGCTATTTTTGTGTTTTGGCATGGGCGAACAATGATGTTGTCACCTTTGATATCTATGGCTGGGGTGCGTGGTTATGCGATTGCGTCTGCACGTCGTGATGGTCGTGCAATTGCCAAGTTGGAAAAGTTGTTTGGATTAAAGACTATCTATGGTTCGTCCGCAGATGGTGGCGTTTCAGTGTTAAGAAAAGGGGTCAAAGTTTTAAGACGTGGTGATAATTGTTTGGCTTTGTCGCCTGATGGACCCAAGGGACCATCTATGCGGTTTCATGATGGGGCGTTATATTTTGCAAAGATGACGGGCGCCCCGATTATTCCTGTATGCGTATCGTGCAGTCGTCCTTGGTTTCTGAATAGATGGGACAGGTATTTATTGACTAAACCTTTTTCAATTATACGTGGTTCTGTGGGACAGCCCGTATTTGTTGACGCAAAGACAGATGTCAAAGATTTTGAGAAATTGCGTAAATGTCTGGAAGACCTGATGGTAAAGCAGGCTTATGATTTAGATAAACAATTTACAGATTTCAAGGTTGAGCAAGATTTAACCCCGAACAATTTTGCAGAAAAGGCGAAAATAATATGAAAACACCAAAATGGTTTCTGAAACGTAATATTATTTCTTGGGCTTTGTGTCCGTTGTCTTGTTTTTATTATGCTGCATCGCGTTTGGTTTTTAATATGCGCAAAAGGCGCGAATATGTGTCCAGACGACCGGTTGTTTGTTTCGGTAATATTTTGTCTGGTGGTGTTGGAAAAACACCAATTGTTCGTAATGTTGCAAAATGGTTTGATGCACCTGTGGTTATGCGTGGATATAAAAAAAGCAAGGAAACAGGCTGTATAGGGGACGAAGCAACTATGTTATCAAATGATGGCATATTGGTTCATGTTGGTGACAGAAAAAGCAATTTGATTTTATTAAACAAACAAAAATCTAAAACACCAATTATTATGGACGATGGTTTTCAGAATTCGTCCATTAAAAAAGATGTATCTGTATTAGTGTTTGATGAACATATCGGTTTTGGAAATGGGTTTATTTTGCCCGCGGGTCCTTTGCGTGAACCGAAATCTGTTGTATACAGGGCAGATGCGATAATCGTTATAAAGAACAAAGATGTCGCAAAAGATTTTGCTTTGCCGACGAATATTCCAATATTTTATGCGCATAATAAAGAGATTTGTCCGTATGATGAAAATACATCTGTTATTGCATTTGCGGGGATTGGTTATCCTGAAAAATTTTTCAGAAATATTCCTGTGCAAATTGTTGAAAAGCGTGCGTATCCTGATCATTATCAATATACAGATTCAGATATCAAAGATTTGATAAAGCGCGCCAAAGACAAAAATGCAAAATTGCTGACGACTGAAAAAGACTGGGTTCGCTTGCCAGATTGGGCAAAAAAAGAAATTCTGTTTTCTAAATTAAATACTGAAATAGATGGCAATTTTTATGACTGGTTAAAGGAGAAAATAAATGACAACAATAGCAAAAAAAATTAAAATATCGGGTGTTGGGATTCATTCTGGATTGCCTGTTGATATGGTTATAAAACCATCAAAAAAGCCTGGTATTTTTTTTAAGAGAACAGATATAAAAAATTCTGACTTGATTCCCGCAACGTTTGATAATGTTGGCGAGACTTTGATGCGTAATACAACAGTAGGAAACCCAAATGGTGCGCATGTCCAAACCATAGAACATTTAATGGCAGCGTTGTTTTTGGTGGGCATAGACAGTGCAATCATAGAAATAAATGGCAAAGAAACACCTATTTTGGACGGTAGTGCGCTTGAGTTTTATAAACTGTTTGCTGGGGTTGTAGACGGCAAACCAAGGATGAAAAAAATAATTGTTAAAAAACCAATAGTTGTGACGCGTAATGATTTGGCAAAACAAATGCCTTTTTGGAAACGTGTTAAGACGGTTATTTTGAATCATACAATTGGTCGCCATGGAAATGGTTATGTAAAACTTTTACCAAATGATGATGGGTTGAAAATAGATGCTACCTTGGTTTATCCAGACAAGATTATAGGAACGCAATCTTTTTCTTGTTCTTTGGACGGAACAAAAACATCGGTTAAAAAGTTTGTTGATAATATTGCAAGGTCCAGAACATTTGGAAAATACGCAGAATGGGAGTGGTTGAAAAAGCATGGTATGGGACGTGGTGCAAACGAACACAATGTTATTGCTTTGAATGAAACTGGAGATGGAACAATGAATAAATTATATTATCCTGATGAATTTGTTCGTCATAAAATCATAGATGCTGTGGGTGATATGTTCACCAGTGGTGGTTTTATTTATGGTTGGTTGCAATCTTATAAAGGTTCGCATGCATTGAATAATTTGGTGTTGCGTAAATTGTTCAGCGATAAATCTAACTATGAAATAATCGAGGTCAAAGGAGAGAAAAAGTGAAAAAGGTGTTTTGCTTATTGTTTTTAGTGTCTGCATGTGCAATGGCGACGGGCGCAGGGAACGGTTTAAGCAGGTTGAAATATGAACCAAAAAATTGTGAGTTTTTGTATACAATAAATTTCAGTGCAACAACTTATGATATAGACGATGCGTATGAATATTTGGAACAAAATATTTTGGATCAAGAAAAGCAGGGCGATTCATACATGATTATCAAAGAAGAAACACAGGCTAATCCGAGTGCGATATTTGGACCAAAAAACACCTATAAATTCAAGACAAAAGTATATAATTGTGAAAAGTGATTAAAGTCGTAGAAATACGACTTTTTTATGCAAAAATATGGCTTTATTTTTTTTATTCGTTTGGTTATAATGTGTTCATACAGAGAGAGAATTTGATAAAGCAAATAATAACTGTTCGTCATAAAAGGTTTGCAACGGGTCTGTTTTGGCAGCCGCTGAGCGTGGGCAGTACGCCATTAAATTACGCAAAACAATTATCGCAAAACAAAAAATATACTTTGTATGTTGATTACAGATCTATGATTGGGTTGGGTGATAAAAGTACAGGTATTTATTCTGGTTTAACAAGTGCGGCGGCCGAGATTGTTGATTCTTTATCTGAATTTATTTCGTTTCTGGGTGTGTTTCAGGCGACAAACGGTTATTATTTAGTTGCGGTTCGTAATGGTGTTATTATTCGTGATATTTTATTTGAAAGCGCAGATCAAGCGCGCAAAGCATACACTGAATTATCAAATATCCCAGATTGGGGTGCTTTGTTTGCACCTTCCGCTTGGGGAATGCCACGTTCCCAAGAAATGTCTTTGGATGATTTGATTCGTTCAAATACTTCGGCAAAATTGCATCAGATACATGTGTTCAGGTCTATGGTTCCGTCTGTTGCATTTTTTACTTTGGTTGTTTTAGCTGGGGGTATTTTATTTCGTGATAAAGTTGGTGAGTTATTTGTTGAAAAGCGAAAGGTTGAACCTAACCCAGAATTGGTCGCTGAATATAAACAGCAAATAGAACTGAAAAAACAAGAAGCGGAAAAACAAATAAAAGTTCCAGAAGTAAAACCCATAGAACACCCGTTTGATTTCTTGCCGGATGTTATGGAGCGCGCAAACCTTTGTTATAAAGCGATTGGGTTTGTGATGCAACCAGTTGCGGGGTGGAGTCAAACTTATACCAAGTGTGATGAAGATTTTGTGTCTGCGACATTTACGCGTAATTTTGGAACGCTTAATGATTTTTATGTAAATGGTGCAGAATTGATGCCGGGTGCTATTGTTCAACAGGTTTCTGAAAATGAATTGATTGTTCGTGTAAAATTGCCCGAATTACAAATGCGTTCTTCGCTAGATGAACGTGATATAACCAGTGCTGTGCGTGATATAATGACGGCTTTCCAAAAAATAAATATCAAGGCGGAAATAAACGCGGTGACAGATATGGTATCAAATGGTGTTGATACTGAAACAATGAATATTATTGAAATTGCTGCTTCGTCTAAATTGATTCCGTCAGAATTTATGAAGATATTCAATGATTTTCAAGGTGTGTATATGACATCTGTTGTGTGGAATGTTAATACACGAACATGGAAATATGAAGTAATCGTTTATACAAAATAAAGGTGGTAAATATGTTGAAAAAAATAAAACTTTTATTGATGTCTTTGATGGTTGTGTCTGGCGCATTTTGCAATTATGCGATTGCAGAAGATGGTTTCATAGATGATGAAGTTGTCGAAATAGAAGAATTAGCAGAGCCTGAATATACAGAAGAAGAGGTTGTCGCATCAGAACCAAATGAAATTGATGAACAAGAAGAAATGGCAGATCAGGTATCTGTTAATGCTTTGAACGATTATCAGGTTGAAGGTTCTTTGTTCGAGAAAATTACAATGCTGGAACAAGACAAAGTTGTTTTGCAACTTGAAAAAGAACGCGCACAGTTGGATTTAGAACTTGAAAGATTAAACGCAGAAAGAATGAAGTTGCAAATGGAATTGGATACTTTGTCTGGGCGCGCAGAACAACAACAACAAGAATTAGAGGTTGCCAAAGCGCAACTTGAAGCCCAGGCTGAACAATTAAAACGACAAAAAGCAAGTCTGGAGTCGCAGACTGTTCCGCAGGTAAGTAAACCTATGGCAAAACCACAAAAGCAAGAATATGATTCTTTGAGCGCAAAATATAAATTGATAAACATTGGTGGTGTTGGTAATCAATTACAGGCGACAATCCAAGAAATTTCTTCGGGACAAAACAAACGTGTTTTTGTTGGCAAAGATTTAGACGGTTATATCATTAAATCTATATCTTTGAATGATGGTATTGTGTTCGAGAAAGACGGCCAATCAGAAAACTTGAATATTGGAAAATAAAATGGCAGACGAAAAAGATTATTCTTTGAATGATAGAATTGCCACAAATCTGTCTTTGCCGGCAGGTTTGGAGAATGCAAACAGCAAAGATATTCTGGACTATTTATTTGCAAATAATAACAGATTGCTGACTGCATCTGCCGGTGAATTGGCTTTGCCCAAAGATACACAAAGTTTGATTGCTTATTTTTCTGGGGGCGAACTTATTATTTCCAGAACACATAAATACGATGGTCGTGTGTTGGCGTTTATGGATTTGTTGCACAAAGATAATCGTATTGTTAAAGATCCGTTTTATTCTGATTTAGGTTTAATATCAAATATTTATAAAACAAATGATGAAAGACTTGGTGGTGGTTCGCATTCGCGTTTGGATTATGATAACCAAATGCAGAAAGATTTTGTTGATATTATTGCGCGTGCTGCGGCCCAAAAAGTATCAGATGTTCATATAGAGGTTGCAGACCAAACCACTATTTATTTTCGTATAGATGGCAGTATGCAACCAGTGCTGGAATATAATTCACAATGGGGTGAATCTTTTGTTCGTGCAGCGTTTGCGTCTGCGGATATTTCTAATTCCAGTTATGCGCAAAATGAATATCAGACTGCGTTGAAAGATGGGCGAACACCACTTCGTGGAACGAAAGATTTGTATTTACCGAATGGTGTTTTGGGTATCAGAATGCAATTCAATCCAATTGCGTTCGGCAGTCAATATGTTGTTATGCGTTTGCTGTATGATAACCCCAGTGAAGGTATCAAAACAGAACAAGAATTTGAGGAATATGAACAAAAATTGTTATTGCGTTTGCGGTCTGCGCCAACAGGATTGGTTGTTGTTGCGGGGCCTACATCATCTGGTAAATCTACGACATTGGTTCGTAATATGTCGATGATGCTGAAAGAGCGCAGATATGAAATCAATTTGATAACCGTGGAAGATCCGGCAGAACAAAAGATATTTGGTGCGCATCAGATGCCTGTGGTAAACGCGCTGAACGAAGAACAACGTGAAGAAAAATTTACAGAGGCATTGGCTGCGGCTTTGCGTAGTGACCCTGATACATTGATGGTTGGTGAAATACGAACATTGGCGGCAGCGCAATTGACGGTCAAAGGTGCGTTATCTGGGCATAATGTTTGGACGACTTTGCATGCGAATTCTGCGATGGGTGCTTTGACGCGTTTGTTAGATATGGGTGTTGAAGCGTTCAAGTTGAAAGATGAAACAATGTTGCGTGGTTTGGTTTCTATGCGATTATTCAAGAAACTTTGTCCGTATTGTCGTGAAAAATTGACTGATAAACTAAATCATGCTGCTTTTAATCGTGTCAAAGATGCGTTTGGTCAGTTAGGATTAAATCAAACCTATGTTCGTGGTCCGGGGTGTGAGCATTGTAAGGGAACAGGTACAATTGGTCGTATCAAAGCGGGTGAGGTTATAATCGCAAACAGTGAATTTTTAAGTTTGGTATTATCTGGTGAAACAGATGCAGCACTGCGATTCTGGCTTGAAAAAATGGACGGTCGAACATTGAAAGAGGCGGCCATAGAATTAATGTTGCGTGGAATTATAGGTGTTGATGAATTGGAACGTTGGGTTGGATTGTTGGACAGACCATGGGTGTATTAGGATATGAGCAAGTTAGATATACTTTATGCAAAATTAGTTTTCAAGACGAATACTGAAAAGCGTATGGCTATTTCGCGTAAGGTGGCGTCACTATTGCGCAATAATTTTACATTGATGGACGCCCTGAACAGAATTGAAATGATAGAATCGCAAAATGGACGAAAACCAAATGAACCATTTGCGATTGCTATGCGTGAAATCCAGAAAGGCTTGGAACGTGGTATGACTTTTTCAGAAGCAACGCGTGGTTGGGTTCCAAATGAAGAGACTTTGTTATTGACTGCGGGCAATGTTTCAAGTTTATTGGTATCTTTGGAAAATGTTGGTCGTGTGGTCGAAGGCATAAATCGTATTAAACGCGCAATGTGGAGTGCAATTGCATACCCATTATTTTTGTTGTTTTTGACTTTGGGTATTATTGTTATGGTCGGTATCTATCTGGTGCCACCATTAGCAGAAGCAGCAGGCAGTGATGTTATATGGCATGGCACAGCGGCATCATTGGTTTGGGTGTCTGATTTTGCAAGACAGTATTGGTTTGTATTTGGTGCGGCCTTTGTTGGCGTGATTGCTTTGGGGTGGTTGTCTTTGCCGGTATGGACAGGAAAACTTCGCACGCTGTTTGATAAAATTCCACCTTGGAGTACATATAAATTACAACTATCAGTCAGCTGGCTGATGTCGTTGGCAGCGATGGTGTCTGCAGATGTCAGTGTGCCAGATGCGATGCGGTTATTGGCGAATACATCGAACAGATATCTGTCTTCGATTTTGGAAGATACTTTGCATTATATTGCAAACGGTGAAAATCTGGGTAATGCGCTGGCAATGACAGGTAAAGAATTTCCAAGTAATGAAATTATTGGTGATTTGATAATCTATTCTGATATGGTGGATTTTAATAAAAATCTGGATAAAATTGCGCGCGATTATATGGAAGAATCTGTTCGTAAAATGGAATCTATATCAAACATCATGAACAGCATTGGTATTATATTGGTTTCTGTGATTATTGGTTGGGTTGTGTTCGGCACATTCCAAATGCAGGAACAAATAACATCTGCAATAATGTGATTTTTTTCTGTTTTTTTAATATTTTTGTGTTATATATCTAAGAAAAGGGTCTTAGATGTTGGTATGTGTTCATAATTTTTTGAATAGAATCATACTTTTTTGAAAAAACGTGGGGTTTTATTTTCTGGATAAAAGCTCAGTTCTTGTTTTGTAAAAATAATTAGGTTAACAAATAATAAGAGTAAATAGAAATGGGTTTGACAATCGTTGATGATATTATTAGTAAAATACAAGAAGAGTTATTGGCTTTTCGTATAGATGTAAAAAATTATGGCGAAAAAAATGGACCCCTAATTATTGATGGTGATGGTTTTATATTATCTTATCCACAATGGTTTAATAATGAATATGGGCAGGGTGTCGTTATACAAGGAAACCAATATACAGCACAATTTACATTAAACGTGACTTCCGCTGGGAAATTAAAATTATCGTTTAGAGGAAAAGACAAACGTATTGATGGCGTAAGGTTTCCTTTGAGATTATATTATCAATCCATAAAAATAGACGGTAAAGAAATATTAATATCGCCCATTTCTGTATGGCATGACGAACCTTTTGAATACGTAAAACAGGTTGTAGATGGAGATAAATTCGTAATAAGTATAAAAATAGCTCCATATAACTATAGTAAGGCAGAATTGACACAATTTATTCTGTCTCAGTATAAAGACGATAAAATAATTTCAAATATTGATGAAATAGTCGATACACTTATTTCGGCTAATTCAATTAAACAAAACAATTATTTTAGACATCTTCAAAATAGAATTAAACAATTAGAATCGCTAGTTAAAGATATTGCGAACTTTGTCGGAATGGGTGATAAAAAAAACCAAGATATTTTAAAAGATGCTCATTATAGCTTATGGACGTTAAAAAGTATAATAGAGAAAGTCCAACCACAAGTAAGACAAGAATATGAACGAGTTTATAATGCATTTTGTGCTAGTAAAGGCTGTTGGATTGGTTTGGGATCAAAATGGGCATCTGTTCCGACGCTTCCACATGGGTTTCATGGTATTTTTGTTTCTGGGGGTGCCAAAATAGGTAAACATTGTGTTATTTATCAGAATGTTACAATTGGTTCAAATACAATAAAAGGAAGTTCAAAAAACGGTTCACCAGAAATAGGAGATAATGTACTTATAGGAGCTGGCGCTAAAATTATAGGGAAAATAAAAATAGGAAACAATGTTCGAATTGGTGCTGGATGTGCTGTAGCAATTGATATACCAGACGATAGCGTTGTTGTTTCTCAAAAACCTATTATAATACATAAAACAAACATGGATAATCGCTTTTATCATGTTGAAAATGGTAAATTTGGGTATGTTGAAGACGGTGTTTTTCATCCAGACGAACATCGGTAAATTACAAGACTTTTTGATTTGCAAAATAAGGATAATAAAAAAATACCGGCATTTGCCGGTATTTTCAATTTTTTTCTTTACACCATAAATGGTAAGTTTTCAAGGTTCCCTTCTGTGACGCGGACATTTACGTCAATCAGCATAAATACTGAATCTGGTGATGATGGTGTATTACAAGAAAACATTTCGTTTGTTAATAAATGGCTGGTGTTCACTGTCAATTTTGTTACCAGATGATCATCGTCCAATAATGTATAAATTGGCCCCATATCACGTGGTGTGTTTTGACCGATTTCGTGTTCGTTTTGTGGACAACGCAATCCGTCCAAAATTGTTTTAACACGATTATCAATATCTGAACGTGGAACACCGATAATTTCAGGGTGCATTAATAAAATGTCTAATTCTGCAATCATTTTCAGGTTTGATGTTATGATTGGATTCCAATCTATGCCACCAATATGCTTGGTTATAATTGGGCTTTTGGTCGCGTCTGGCATCATAAATTTATTCAGATTTTCCCATGGTTGAAAATTGACCAGTTTTTTCAATTGGGGGTGAAACTGCATACGAATGTCAGCAATATGCTGAGCCCGTTTTTTTGGATTTGTTAAAATATCGCCGTAATATAATAATTTGAATTTCATATTTTTGCCTTTTGGTTGTGTGTAATACACTGTTTTTACACGTTTTTATCAGTTTGCAACCAAAAAAACCTCTCTCTTATTTTTTTGTGTTTTTTTCCCGATAAAAGACCCTTTTCACTTGATAATTATATCATAAATTGCTATGTTTTACATAGCAAAAAGAAAGGAATATTAAATGGCTGTAAATAATGAATATACTGGTGATTCAATCAAAGTATTAAAAGGACTGGAAGCGGTCAAAAAAAGACCGGGTATGTATATCGGTGACGTCGGCGAAGGTGGCGATGGTTTGCACCATATGATTTATGAGGTTGTAAACAACTCTATCGACGAAGCGATGGCTGGTTATGCTGATACCGTATTTGTATCATTAAATGCAGATGGCAGTGCGACTATTCGTGATAATGGTCGTGGTATGCCTTTTGATATAAATCATGAAACAGGGCGCAGTGCGCTGGAACTGATTATGTGCGAATTGCATGCTGGTGGTAAATTTGATAACGAAGGTAATGGTGCGTACAAGGTTTCTGGTGGTCTGCATGGTGTGGGTGTATCGGTGGTTAATGCTTTATCTACTTGGTTAGAAGTGCGCGTGTGGCGTGGTGATAAAGAAGCACGCATGACTTTTGCAGACGGTGTTCCGACCAGTGATTTGACTGTGGTTAAAAACGAAACTAAACACGAACATGGAACAGAAGTGACGTTTTTGCCATCGCCTGAAACATTTACTGGCACAGTTTTCGATTTTGATAAATTGGAAGTTTGGTTGCGTGAACAATCTTATCTGAATGCAAATGTTCGTATAATATTGGAAGATTTGCGCGGCCCAGAAAAAGTTGAACGCGAATTTCATTCGGCTGATGGATTAAAGGGTTTTGCAACATATCTTGATAAGTCAAAAGAATTGCTGAATGCAGAACCAATCCAGATGATAAAGACGATTGATGATTCTTATATAGAGATTGTTTTACAATGGACAACCGCTTATACGGAAACTTCATTATGCTTTACAAATAATATTCCAAATCGTGATGGTGGAACACATTTGGCTGGATTTCGTGCAGGTTTAACACGTGCGCTGAATAAATATATTTCTGAACAAAATCTGAAGAAAGATATCAATTTGTCTGGTGAAGATTTTCGTGAAGGTTTAACCAGTATCATCAGCGTTAAAATACCAGATCCAAAGTTTGGTTCGCAAACCAAAGATAAATTGGTGTCCAGCGAAGTCCGTCCTTTGGTTGAAAATACCGTGAATGATTTGTTGTATGAATATCTGGAAGAAAATCCAGTCATTGCAAAAATGATTGTTGATAAGATTGTAGAGGCTGCAACTGCACGTGAAGCAGCACGCAAAGCTCGTGAATTATCAAGAAAGAAAACAGGTCCAGAACTTGGCAGTTTGCCGGGTAAATTGGCGAACTGTTCTGAACGCGATCCGGCAAAATGTGAATTATTTATTGTGGAGGGGGATTCAGCTGGTGGTACTGCGAAACAAGGGCGCGACAGAAAGACCCAGGCTATTTTACCATTGCGCGGAAAGATTTTGAATGTTGAACGCGTGCGTTTTGATAAAATGTTGGGTTCTGATACAATTGGTGCTTTGATTACTACATTGGGTGCAGGTATTGGCAAAGATGATTTTGATATTGAAAAATTCCGTTATCACAAAGTTATTATTATGACTGATGCGGATGTTGATGGTCAGCATATTCAGACATTGTTGATGACTTTCTTTTATCGTCATATGCCAGAAGCGATTGAACGTGGATATATCTATGTTGCGAAACCACCGCTATACGGCGTGACGCGTGGCAAACAGCAGATTTATATTCAGAACCAACGCGAAATGGACGACTATTTATTAGACCAGTTGGCAACTGATGGGACAATTGAAACTGCAGACGGACAAATGTTGGCAGGTGCAGATTTGAAGCGTTTGTTGGAATTGGTTGATGATATGAAAAACAATTTACAATCGTTAAGTCATATTATGCCACTTCGTTTTATCGAAGCATTGGCCTTGAATAAAGTGTTCGAAAGCGAAAGCGCTGAAAACTTTGCTGCGGCAGAAAATATGTTGGATAACGAAGAATTGGAATTCGAACGTGGTTGGAAAATATCTTCTGATATGGATGGTATTAAAATAACCAGAACTTTGCGCAGTGTTACAGAAACACATGTCTTGGACAGGGAAAAAATCAATTCCCCAGAGATTCGTGCATGGCAACGTATGCCTGGTCGTGAAGAATTGATAAGTACTTTTTCTAAACCAACGATTTTGCGTGTTAAATCAAAATCACAAAAAATTTGGGGTGCGTTCGCTTTGTTGGATACGGCTTTTGAATATGCCAAGAACGGATTAAAGATTCAGAGATACAAAGGTTTGGGTGAAATGAACGCTGAACAATTGTGGGAAACAACTATGGATCCAAATCATCGTTCTTTGTTCCAAGTCAAAGTGACAGATGCGTCCCAGGCTGATGAAGTTATTTCTATGTTAATGGGCGATGTCGTTGAACCGCGTCGTGACTTTATCGTAGAAAATGCTCTGAACGCGAATCTGGATGTATAAAGTATAAATAAACGAGGAGGGGCGATTGACTGATTTCAAGCAAAATGATTTCGGTCAAACAGAAAACGGGTCGCCAAAATATCATAAAGATATTTTGGTAGGCAGTTTCTGCCGCCTTGAATACAAACCGTTGAAAAATTATTATAAACAAACTAATAATTTTTCCAAAAATAATACAGCCAGAAAATCTTTTGATGAATTTAACAAAGCAAAAGAGCGTATAAAACAACAGATAATAAGTTCTGATAAAACGCAGGATAATTCGTTGGCTTATACGGCATTGAGCCAGTTCAAGAAGAACAATGAATAATATTTTTACAAAAGATTGGTTTTATAGTCTTGATTCGCAGTTGCGCGATATGGGTTTGGACAGCGACGATAAATCTTTTGATGAAATCAAAGATATCTTGGCAGAACCAAAACATTTATCGTCTGAAGATTTTGCGAGTGCTGTTGCTTATGTAATTCTGGCATCTGGTTTTTCACAAAAGACAGCAAAAAAATATCATAAAATTATTATGGACAAAATCCAAGGAAACTGCTGTATAGAAGATTTGTTTAATATCTTTAACAATAAATCAAAAATAAATTCTATTGTTTGTGTTTGGAATAATCGCGTTGAATTTTGTGATGGTTTTTATAAATGTAAATCATCAGATGAAAAAATAAAATATCTGACTAGTTTGCCGTATATTGGAAAAATTACTGCAAATCATTTGGCGCGTAATCTAGGTATAGATGTTGTTAAATATGATATTTGGATTCAGCGACTGGGTGTATTATATTCTGGGAATAAAAAATTATCGTCATTAATAGATAATGGAAACTTGAACCCAAAAATTAAAAAAGTTTGTGACGATATGTTTGACGAACTGGTTAAAAATACTGGTTTACCACGTGGGTACATAGATGTCGTGTTATGGAAATCTGCGCAAAATCATTTAATAGAGGGATTATAAATGGATGTGAAAATTGAAGAATCTTGGAAAAATGCTTTGGCATCAGAATTTGGGAAAGACTATTTTAAGAGTCTGACAGATTTTGTTCGTGATGAATATCTGTCTGGCAAAACAGTTTATCCGGAACCAAAAAATATTTTTAATGCTTTTAATTTATGTCCGCTGAAAAATGTTAAAGTTGTCATTATTGGTCAGGATCCTTATCATGAACCTGGTCAGGCGCATGGTTTATGTTTTTCTGTCCAAAGTGGTGTTGATTTGCCACCGTCATTGGTAAACATATATAAAGAAATAGAACAAGATATTGGTCATAAAAGTATAACAAATGGCGATTTATCAGACTGGGCAAAGCAGGGGGTGTTATTATTAAACTCTACATTGACTGTATTGGCCCATGTCGCGGCTTCGCACAGTGGACATGGTTGGGAGACTTTCACAGATGCTGTTATACGGGCGGTTAATGAAAATCGCAAAAATGTTGTGTATATGCTATGGGGTTCTTTCGCTCAGAAAAAGGCCGATTTTGTTAACGAACAAGATAATTTAATTCTGAAAAGTGCGCATCCATCGCCATTATCTGCGTATCGCGGTTTTTTTGGTAATCATCATTTTTCACGTGCAAATGAATATTTGATGCAACATGGTATGCAACCAATAGACTGGTGATAATCTTAGAAATTATATGTTGCGCCAAGGCCATAAAAAGCATACGAATTATTTTCGTCTGCGGTATTAGCGTTAGAGAAATGTTGGATAAATAATTCCATCGCCCATTGTTTGGAAAAATTATATCCAAATGTCAATTTGAACTGGAAAATCAATTTTGATCCGATACGCGCGTTTTCTTCTGCCTGTAAGCCAACGCCAGCGCCAAGCCCAGCATATAAACGTTTATATCTGAATAGTGCGATATCTTCGGTCACATAAGCCATTGGAATTGTGTAATCTTGCCATTTCCAACCGCGTGTTTCGTCCAATCCAAGTGTCATAGATACATTTATAGAACGACGGGCAGGTATACGGAAAAAACTGGTCGGTTGAGAATATTGAAATGTGCCGATATAGAAAGGAACAGGTTTAACAGGTGGCGGTAATAAAATACCGGTGTCAAAACCCTGGCCGATGCCGAAGGCAATTTGTTCCTGGTATGTTCCCATAAAAGGGTTGCGATCAGGTAAAACATAATCGCGCGCCCAAGAAATGCCTGGTAATACCAATAATAATAAAAAAGCGAAAAATTTTTTCATGTGTCTGATTATAACATAAAAAGGGTATTAAAAAAACAGTTTTTTGTAAATATTGTTGCAAAGGCGAAAAAGTCTGTTATAATTCGTTGCACTGGCGGCGTAGCTCAGTGGTAGAGCAGAGGAATCATAATCCTTTGGTCAGGGGTCCGAATCCCTTCGCCGCTACCAAAAATTCAACCCCGATTTTATTCGGGGTTTAATTTTTGGTATTGGGAATTTGGACACCGGCACAGGGGTCCGACCCGCAGGCGAAAGGTAGACGAAAGTATACCGGTGAGCGAAGCGAATGAGCCAAGGGAGTGAAGCGTCAGCGAAACAATCCCGAAGCCGTTTAGTCGCGATTGATGAGGACCCCGGGTCCGTAAATTTGTATGCGAGAACGAGTATAACGAAGTTCGAGCAACTATAAATTTGCGCGCAGCCGGCATAAAGTGCCGAGCGAGCGAATCCCTTCGCCGCTACCAAAAATTCAACCCCGATTTATTCGGGGTTTAATTTTTTACTCTCTGCCTTTTCCTGGATTTATATGCTGTTGTTTTGGTTTCAAGAGTTTATATATTTTTGCACCAGTTTTTGATATAATTTCCGTTATAGTTTGTCCTTGGTCATCTGTTTGAATCAAGAGAGCAGCACCTTCGTCAACACCGTATCCGTATTTTTGTTCATCACACAACATTTGCATGATTGCATGCTTGGAAACATTATCTTTATCTATTCCTGTTTTTGCCTTTTGGTTCCAATGCGGACAAAAGAATCCTTTTACAAGTCCCAACGCCGGTTTTGTCTTTAATGTATCCTGTGTGCCATCAAAATCATCGTCTTCATCATTATCGTATGATTCAAACCAGACGCATCCACCGGCACTGTTTCCAGACATTATGACGCCGTTGTTGTACGCGTCTATTAACATCTTATCTACGTGTTTTTCATGTAGTGCAGACATCAAGTCTGTGACATTACCGCCACCGATATAGATAATATCAGCATTCATTATTGTTTTTTTGATATCAATATCTGTTGGTTTTGTTAAAATCAGATTGATTGTTCTTGCCCCAAGTCTATTCTCAAAATGATTTTTTACTGCTGTGTAATATGCTGGATTATCTCCGCAGGCAGCACCGATAAAAACCAAGGTTGGATGGTCTTTTCCAGTTAATTTAACTATCTTCTCATCAATTAACATAGTTTCAATTGGCTTTTGTTCGGTATGACCATCGTCATAGACTTTGATTCTACCGATCTCGCCGCCACCAATCGCAACAATAGTTTTTCTCATTTTGTATCCTCTTTTATAATTATATAAATTATATATTTAATGCCTGTATAATGCAACTTTTTATAAATAAACCTTTAAGAAAACCGTCTTATTAAAAAGTTATCTATTTGTTGGTATTATGGTTCTATGTCAGAAAATATATCAACAACATGTGAAACATTCCCATTGATTGGTGATATTGCACCAAAGTTCAGGGCAGTCACTACAAACGGGAAAATCAATTTTCCTGATGATTATTCGGGTCATTGGATTGTGTTTTTTTCGCACCCTATGGATTTTACGCCTGTGTGTACTACTGAATTTTTGGCTTTCCAGGCAGCGTACGATGAATTCAGAAAATTAAATACGGACATAATTGGGCTTTCTGTTGGGGGATTGCCTTCGCATCTGGCATGGTTTCGTTCTATACATGATGATATAAAATTCCAAGATTATAAAAATGTTGAAATCACATTTCCTGTGGTTGCTGATATTGATTTGAGTATAGCAAAATTGTACGGTATGATTCATCCAAATATTTCCGATACAAAAACCGTGCGTGCAGTATTTATAATAGACCCCAAGGGCGTAATCAGGACTATTTTATATTATCCACAAACCACAGGTCGCAATATTGCAGAGATATTAAGAATTTTAACAGCGTTGCAAACAAATGATGCGTTTGGTGTGTCTACGCCGGCGGATTGGGAACCTGGATTACCAGTAATCGAGCCTGTGCCCCAGACTGTGTCAGATGTGCAAAAACGAATTGAATCAGCCAATAAAAATAAACACATGCAATCTTGGTATTTGACTTTTCGTGAATTGCCCAAGACAAAAATTTATGAAAAATTGTATAAAAAGAAAAAATAAAGTTATCAAAATTATATTGTTTATAAAAATATTGTTATTGTCTATATTTGGTTTATAATGCTGGGTATGACACAAAATAGCAATATATTAAAAACTTTATACGCCTTGCAGGATACTGTATACAGAGATTTTAATTCTGGGCTTGTACCGAATTTGCCACGCGATTCTTTTATTGGTGTTCGGACACCACAATTGCGCAAATTGGCCAAAGATATGATAAAATCTGGGGCTGCAACAGATTTTATTATGCAACTGCCACATAGGTATTTCGAAGAAAATCAATTGCATGCTTTTATATTATCATATATGCGTGATTTTGATTTTGTTATTCGTGAAATAGGGCGCTTTTTGCCTTATGTTGATAATTGGGCAACTTGCGATCAATTGTCGCCAGTTGTATTCAAATCGAACAAGAATGAATTATTAAATTACGTATATAAATGGATTAAATCTGAACATAATTATACGGTGCGTTTTGGTGTGAAAGTTTTAATGCAGTATTGGTTGGATGATGATTTTGATGAAAAGTATGCCGGTAGTGTTGCGAATATACAATCAGATGATTATTATGTAAATATGATGCGTGCGTGGTATTTCGCAACTGGATTGGCTAAACAATATAATCGTATTTTACCGTATTTGCAGAAATTAGATGATTGGACGCGCAAACGTGCTATTCAGAAAGCGCTCGAATCATTTCGTGTATCAGATGAACACAAGCAAGAATTAAGGTTGTTAAAATGAGGGTTGATGTCGCATTGGTAAATGCTGGATTGTTTGAATCACGCACTCGTGCAGCAGAAGCAGTACGTGATGGCGCCGTATTTTATGGTGAACAGCAAATTACAAAACCAAGTTTTATTGTTGAAGATATTGACTTGTTATCTGTGCGTGGTGATGTTATGCCTTTTGTATCGCGCGGTGGATTAAAGTTAGAACACGCTTTGCAAGAATTTCGTATTGATATGTCTGGACGACAAATGGTTGATATTGGTTCATCAACTGGCGGTTTTTGCGATGTCGCATTAAAGCATGGTGTTGAACATATTGTTGCGGTTGATACAGGCACAGATCAAATGCACAAATCTTTGCGGGATAACCCAAAGATAGATTTACACGAACAGACCGATTTCCGCTGTATAGACGATTCTTTGGTTGCGAATATTGATATTGCAACGATTGATGTTTCTTTTATTTCTGTGACGAAAATTTTGGATAAATTGGCGACTTTGCCAAATTTGCAAGATGTTGTTTGTTTAATTAAACCCCAGTTTGAATGTGGTCCAGAAATATCGGCGCGGTATCGTGGTGTAATTCGTGATGCAGAAGTGCATAAATCTGTGGTTAAAAAAGTGATTGATGCTTTTGCAGAACATGATTTTTCTTGTTGTGGTCTAACAAAATCACCAATCAGGGGTGGTTCTGGTAATATTGAATACTTGGCGCATTTTGTTCGTGGTAATAAGGACGCCGATATTGATATTGCAAAGACGATATCAAACGCATTTAAGATACTGTAATTTAGTGGTTGATTATTCGAAATACGAGGGGTATAATAGGCGCATTGCCCTAATAGTCTAGTGGTAAAACACGTCCTTGGTAAGGACGAGTCGCAAGTCCGATTCTTGCTTAGGGCACCACAAATGTATCATCTATTTTGCGTTTGTTCGTTTTTGTTTCTGGTCATGTATGTTTTATACACTCCCATCACAAAAACTTCGCAATACGCAATATCTAATACATTTGTAAACAAATGTATCATCTGTTTTTTATAATGTGTTGATGCGACTGACAACCGCGGAGCATTGTATAAAACACGAAAAGTAATAAGGCAGGGTGGCACCGCGCGAAAAATCTTAGCGCCCCTGTAAGATTTAAGATTAGAATTGGTGCCGTATAGCAAATTTTTATGGCACCGAAAACAAAAGGTGTTGAAAATGATGTCTTTGAAATCAAAATACAGAACACATACTTGTGGTGAACTGACGGACAAGAATGTTGGTGAAACTGTCACTTTGTCAGGTTGGGTTCATCGTAAGCGCGATCATGGTTCTTTGTTATTCGTTGATTTGCGTGATAATTACGGTATTACACAATGTGTGTTTGATGGTGGTGATGAAAATCTGGAAAAAATTCGTCCTGAATCCGTTATTAAAATTACAGGGACAGTGGTTGCCCGTGACAAAGAAGCAATAAACGATAAAATCCCAACTGGGCATATCGAAATAAAATCTGAAAAATGGGAGGTTTTAACAAATTCAGAAGTTTTGCCTTTCCAAGTTTTTGGTGATGAAGATACCAGTGAAGAATTGCGCTATCAATACAGATTTTTAGATTTGCGTCGTGAAAAATTGCATCACAGTATTTTGATGCGCAACAAAATGATAAAATGGTTGCGTGATAAAATGTGGGATATGGGTTTTTCCGAATTCCAAACACCTTTATTGACTGCAGACAGTCCAGAAGGCGCCAGATGTTTCTTGGTTCCATCGCGTTTACATCATGGTAAATTTTATGCGTTGCCCCAGGCACCACAAATGTTCAAGCAATTATTGCAAGTTGCAGGCTTTGACAGATATTTCCAAATTGCACCTTGTTTTCGTGATGAAGATTTGCGCGCAGACAGATTATTGGAATTTTATCAGTTAGATATTGAAATGTCTTTTGTTGATCAGGCTGATATTCAGAAAGTCGGTGAAGCAGTTATTCCTGAATTGGTACGGACTTTTGCGCCAGATGCAAATATTTATCCAGAAATTCCACATATATCTTTTGATGATGCTATGTTGAAATATGGTTGTGATAAACCAGATTTGCGCAATCCAATTTTAATATCTGACGTCACAGATATATTCCGCGGTTCTGATTTTGGTATTTTTGCAAATGCGATTGAAAATGGCGCAGTTGTGCGTGCAATACCTGCACCAAATTCTGCTGATAAACCACGTTCTTGGTTTGATAAATTGGGTGAATATGCGGTGAAAGAACTGGGGCTTGGTGGATTGGGTTATATCGTGTTTGCTGATGAAGCCAAAGGGCCTGTTGCAAAGAAACTGGACGCAGACAGAATTGCAAAATTACATGAAATAGCAGGGGATAATTCATCTTTATTCTTTGTTTGTGACAATGTTGATAATGCGAACAAGGTGGCGGGTCGTTTGCGTAATAAATTGGGCGCAGATTTAGGCTTGGTTAATGAACGTGATTTTGCATTTTGTTGGGTTGATAATTTCCCGTTCTTTGAACCAGATGAAGAACGTGGTGGTGCGCCAATGTTTACACATAATCCGTTTTCTTATCCGCTTGCAACACTTGAAGAATTATCAACCAAAGATCCGTTCTCTATCAAGGCGGCACAGTTTGATATGGTGTTAAACGGTCTTGAAATTTGCAGTGGCGGATTACGCAATTATAATCCAGAGGTTATGAAAAAATGCTTTGATATCGCTGGTTATCCGATAGAGGCAGTTGAAAAGAATTTCAGTGCTTTGTATACCGCTTTCAAATATGGTGCGCCACCACATGGTGGATGTGCGTTCGGAATTGACAGATTGGTTTCTGAAATTTTGGGCGACGGCGAAAGTGTTCGTGAAATCGTTGCTTTCCCTGCGAACCAACGCGGTCAAGATTTGTTGATGGGCTCACCAAATGAAGTTAGTGAACAGCAACTGCGTGATATTCACATACAAATCAGAAAGAAAAACTAAGAAATAAAACCCTACAAAAGATGTAGGGTTTTTTATTTGTTAGAACTGGTTGTGTGATTTTATAAAACTGCGCATGTATTCTGGGTCAAATGACATCATTATTTCAGATAGTGAATACTTGCGTTTATTGTTTGGATATACAGTTAAATCTATGGGCGCAGATGCAGGAGAAGTTCCGCGTAATATCAATTTCAATTCTGCTGTCATGTTTTGTTTTTCTATCTGAATATTACCAAACACATCAACATGTTTTAATGCCAATGATATTGGTTTTGTTGTTTTTATATCACCGCTGTTGTATGTACCAATTAGTCGCATATTTTTTATTGGTGTTGTTCCGTTTTCAAGTGCGCTGGATAATACGTATTCTGCATTTAATGTTGAAATGTTTTCTGCAGAAGCATAGAAGTCTGCGAGTCCCAGACCATATAATGTTCCGCCATCAAAATACAAATCAAATGAACCGTTTACATTTTCGAACACATCGTGTGCGATTTTGCCAGATGTTTTCAATTTTATTTCTGCTGTTATGGCTGAATCAGAAATATTCAATGGCATATCGTTCGGCAATAACTTTTCATCAATAACAAATTTATTTAGTTTTATATCGACTGTGTAATTATTATTTTGTTTTTTTATTGTTGCTAACATATTGCCACGATTGGAATCAGTGATAGAAAATGTTTGTATGTTTGGTTTTAATGAATAAACAAAATTATTATATCTTTGGCCACTATAAATCAAAGAATCTGCCGATAACGAGATATTTACAGGTATATCAAAAGGTATTGTAATTGGTGCGACGGTAAAGAAAGATAATGCTTCGGCATTATTCAAATAATATTGCGATATAAAAGAATCCAGATTTAATAAATCTGTTTTTAATGTTATTGATTTACCAGATACAGAACCATTGAATGTCTGTTGCGCGATTTCGATTTTCAGATTTGATATATTTTTATTATTGTAATCCCCAGAGATTGTATAAGGTAAATCACGCATAGATTGTAAATCTAAATTCGGAAGCCATTTTTTATAATTATCACCCATTATGTAAAAAGTATTTTTATTTATTGCCAAGGACCATGTTTTAGAGTTGGGCGTGAAAAGCATAGTGTCATTTTGCCAAACAAAATTACCGTTTTCATTTAACATAAAATCTGGCAAGAAATTTAGTTTTGTATCTGCCCATTTTAAGGTTTTATTCATTGCATAATCATATTGAACAGAATAGTCTTTTTTTGTAAACCTGATTGTGCCAGCCATATCTGCAAATTGAAATTTTATTGTTCCTGTATCAGAAAGTTTATGTGCAGATTTAATAATTGAATCTATATTTGACATTTTGCTGGTGGAATATATATTTGCGATTAAATGATTATCACTTAAAGTCATATCACCAGAAAATTCATTTCCGTATGAAAAACTTTTGCAAGACCAATTATTTGGTGTTCCGTCAAATAAACATTTTGTTGGTGTCCCGTTTTCATATAAAGAAACATTTAAATTATGTGCGCCATTTGCGTCTATGCTTCCACCTTGAATGATTAAATCATCTGCAATAATTTTTTCAATATCAATACTTTTGTTTTTGCCGATTACATTTATATATAAATGCTTAAAGTTATAATTTGCAAATTTGATTTTTCCATAAAAATCCATATCAAAGTGTGCGTCTCTGAAAATTTCAGGATTCTTTATCGCAAAAGACATGTCATAGTTTGCGTTTTTAGATTGCAATTTTATTGTTTTATAGCCATCTGGCAAAAGTTTTGCAGAACCGGTCACGCCATTTGCGGATATATCGTAAAAGTCAATTCCATATCCACCGTCCCATTTCATATTTGCCGTAATTGGAAATCTGCCTTTGATTTTTGGAGATTTGAATTCAAACCATCTGTTTATATCTTGGGCAACAATGCTGATGTGTGCAGTTGCTGTGCCATCTGGCGACAATTTCCCATAAAGGTTCAGATTGTTATTTTTGTTTTTAATTGTAAAATTGTTATCTATAGATGTAATGTCGTATTTGTGTTGATCTGTTCGGACCAAGGCAGAAACCATATTCTTGGAAAAAGCACCATCAATAATTTCATATTCTTTGTTCAAGAATTTAAATCTGGAATCTTTTACGATTATATTTTTGTTCATATTAAATGGGGTGATTTTTTTCAGAACAAAAGACGCACCACTTATTGTTATATCATCAGATATGGTGGCATTTTTTATATTGAATATATCTGTCCAAGGGATTGAAAACTGAAATGAAGAAATAAAACCGTCAGGGATTGTTATGTCGTGTGCAACAATTGTTGTTTTGCCAAGCATGCTGAAATTTATATTGCCATGAATAGTTGCGCGGATACCAGTTTCAGTAAAAATAGCGTCTTGGATTTTGGTTTTCAGTGAATTCAGATGAATTATTGGTGGTAAAACGACAATTGCCAATAAAGCAAGCCCGATAAACGATATCAAAGACCATAGTATTCTGCGTTTGTATCTTGGTTTGATGGACATATTCTCTTCCCTTGTATTTTCATTATAATAGATTATATTAAAGGTTGTGAATAGAAAAATAATATGAATACAAAGAAAAGTGTCTTTTCGCTGGAATCTGATTACGCCCCAATGGGCGATCAGCCAACTGCTATATCTGAATTGGTAGCAGGTGTCAAAGATGGCCGTAAATCCCAGGTGTTATTGGGTGTGACAGGGTCTGGCAAAACTTTTACAATGGCTAATGTTATTGCTGAATTGTCACGACCGACTTTGATTATGGCGCCGAACAAGATTTTGGCTGCCCAATTATATACTGAAATGAAATCTTTTTTTCCGCATAACCATGTTGAATATTTTGTGTCTTTTTATGATTATTATCAGCCAGAGGCTTATGTTCCGACAACAGATACATACATAGACAAAGATGCCGCGATAAATGAACAGCTGGATCGTATGCGTCACAGTGCTACGCGTGCGATGATGGAAGAAAAAGATGTTATTGTTGTTTCGTCTGTGTCGTCCATTTACGGTATTGGTGCGCCAGAGCAATATGCTAAAATGAAATTAGTATTAAATGTTGGTGATAAGATATCTGAAAAAGATGTTATGCGCGCATTGGTTGATATTCAATATAAACGCAATGAAATGGGGTTTGCACGTGGTGAATTTCGTGCGCGTGGTGATACGCTTGACATTTTTCCTTCGCATTCCCAGGACAGGGCGTGGAAGGTTTCTTTCTTTGGTGATGAAATAGATGAAATCTGGGAAACGGATGTTTTGACAGGTGCAAAATTACATAAACTGGACAGAATTGCGATATACCCAAATACGCATTATGCAACACCTATGCCATCTGTATTACAGGCGATAAATCAAATAAGAAAAGATCTAGATGAAAGGTTGAATTATTTTCGTGAAAATATGAAATATGTGGAAGAACAAAGATTACGTGAACGTGTCAATTTTGATATAGAAATGATGGAATCGACTGGCACATGTCGCGGTATAGAAAATTATTCAAGATATTTAACAGGGCGTTTGCCAGGTCAGCCCCCACCAACACTATTCGAATATTTACCAAAAAACGCACTATTGTTTTTAGATGAAAGTCATGTGACTGTCCCGCAAATTGGTGCTATGTCGCGTGGGGATAGGGCACGCAAAGAAAGTGTGGCTCAATACGGATTTCGTTTGCCGTCTTGTGTTGATAATCGTCCATTGACTTTTGACGAATGGGAAAGTTTGCGTCCACAAACCATATTTGTTTCTGCAACGCCTGCCCAGTGGGAGTTGGAACAATCTGGCGGTGTTGTTTCAGAACAGGTTATTCGTCCGACTGGTTTGTTAGATCCAATTTGTGAAGTGCGCCCAACACAGCATCAGGTTGATGATTTGCTGGATACGGTCAAGAAAACCAAAGGACGCGTAATTGTCACAACTTTGACCAAAAAGATGGCTGAACAATTGACAGACTATTTTGTTGAAAATGGTGTTCGTGCCAGATACTTGCATTCTGATATAGAAACTTTGGAACGTATAGATTTGTTGCGTGACCTGCGTATTGGAAAATATGATGTATTGGTCGGAATAAATTTGTTGCGTGAAGGTTTGGATGTTCCAGAATGTGAATTGGTCGCGATAATGGACGCAGACAAGGAAGGCTTTTTGCGTTCAACACGTTCTTTGATTCAGACGATTGGTCGTGCTGCCAGAAATGCAAACGGTCGTGTGATATTATATGCTGATACCATTACGGATTCTATGCGTGAAGCGTTGGAGGAAACTGCGCGTCGTCGTGAAAAACAAGAAAAATATAATCAAGAACATGGTATAGTGCCACAAACAATATCAAAGTCTGTTTTTGATGAAGTTAAAGAAGCGCAAGAAAAAACAGACAAAACCAGAAAATTTGTGTATAATAAAAATGGTGTATGGGACGCACAATCTTTGCGTAAAGAAATTAAAACTTTGACACAGAAAATGCGTAAACATGCAGAAAACCTTGAGTTTGAAAAGGCTGCCGAATTGCGTGATGCAATTCATAAGTTGGAAGACGATTTGTTATTGGTGGAATAAAATGGAAACAAAAACATTTATTTTAGATAATTTAGAAGAAACACGTGATTTTGCACGTTCATTTGCAAAAACTTTGCGTGCGCCAGTTGTTGTGGCTTTGCATGGTGATTTGGGTATGGGAAAATCAGAAATTGCACGAACAATAATTAAAACTTTGCGTGGCGAAGATACTGTGGTGCCAAGTCCAACTTTTACTCTGGTGCAAAATTATGATGGAATATCACATTTTGATTTATACAGAATTGATGATGTTTCTGAACTTGAAGAAATAGGTTTGCCATACGCGATTGATAACGATATTACTTTGATAGAATGGCCGGAGATAGCAAAAGATATTTTACCATCAAATACAATTCATATTTATATCACACAAAATGGTGATGGACGTAAACTAGTGCTTCAATAAACTTTGTACAGCCAGCGGAAAATCGTGAGTATGTGCAAGATAAGAACCGCTGACCAATAAATCTGCACCGGCATTCCAGCATAATTGTGCGGTTTCTGGGTTTATACCACCATCGACGCTGATTAAATATTTCAATCCATGCTTTTTACGTGTATAGTTCAGAATTTTTATTTTTTGTAAAATATTTTCATCAAATGTTTGACCGGCAGCGCCCGGTTTTACAGCCATCACCATGACTTCGTCAATGTTTTTCAATACCGGAACAATTATATCAATAGGTGTTTCAGGGTTTACAGCAATTCCACAACGTTTCCCAGCGTTCCTTATAACATTTATCGCGTCACGAACCCCAGATGTATTTGTTGATATTATAACTGTGTCAGCGCCTGCATTTATTGCGTCCCGCGCCCAAACAGACGGACTTTCTGTCATTAAATGAACATGTAAATGTGCATTAGTGTTTGTTCTGATTTTTGCCAATTCGTTTATTCCGCCTGCGATTTTTTCAACGTATAAACCGTCCATTATATCAACGTGTATCATAGAGATTCCGCCAGACGCAAACAGTGTATATGTTGCCATATCGTTCATGTTGAAACATAAAGTACTTGGCATAATTGGAATAAATTTTTTCTTTTTAATGATTTTCTTTTTATGAAATAAACGCGTAATTCTTTTAAATGTATTTTGTATTTTCATTTGTTTCTGTATATATGTGTTGCGTTTAGGTAAATTTAGTTCCCAAACATATTCGGATAGTGCATTTATGGTTGCGCTTTCTGTTTGGTTTTCAACAGGTAAATTGAAAATTTGTTGCAAAAATATATTGATGTTTTCAATTGCTGTTCCCCCACCAGTCAATATGATTTTTTCGGGTGCATATTGTTCGATATATTTTTTTGATTGTTCATGAACAATATTTATTAATTGGGTTAGTTTTGGAACAAATATTTCGTTTATATCTGCACGGGAAAATTGTGCAAATTTTTCAGATGAATCAGCGGGCGTAAATCTGTCCATTTCGTTTGGCAGAGCGTTTGATACTGCTATCTTTAATGTGTCTGCATCAGATGTGCTGATGTCCAGTCCTGTTGCCAAAGAGTTAGTTATATCTTTTTGGCCAAATTTAATTTTATTGAAATACAACGGACCGCGATCTGTCCATATTGATACAGTTGTATATTCGTGTCCTAAATCCAGAAATAGAACTTTCCCTTTTTGTTTTCTGTAAATTGCGTTTTGTAAAAACGCAAAATCGAAAAAACCTGCGGATTTAATATGTGAACGTCGCATAATGTCGGATATATATTTTGTTCTGTCTTGTTCATACGAAATTACGCTGAAAATAGATTTTAATTCTGTATCTATGTGACCAACTGGGGTATTGCTGATGTTTTTTATAGATTTTGTTCCATAAAACACGGGTATAATGTGCATCGCGTAAAAATCGTCGGGTGGTGTAATTTTTGTAATTTGGCGACGCAAATCTTGTTCATTTATTTTATGTTCATCATTCCAAATTAATGTGTCAGACACAGTTTGGAAATCAGCATCACCAAAATTACCAGTCACAAAGGCAGAATTGAAATGCGTTTGTAATTGTTGTTCCAGTTCGTCAATAACACAGTTCAGGGCATATATAGTATTTGTGTTTTTTACAAAATGTGTTGCAGACTGTATTATTTTCGCGTTGCGGACAGAGTGTGCAAAACCACGAACACCATAGGTTCCGATATCCAGACATAAAAAAGATGAATTTACAAGGTTCATTTTTTCGTTTTTACTAAAATTCTGGCGTTGTCGCGCATGTCGATAATATCCAGTTTCCGCGATAATAAATTATTTGTTTGGTTTAATACATTTATTTTATTGATTGCATCCGTAAAATTATTTTCTGGTAAATATATTGTTGTCCCGTTTTTAGTGTGTATATTCCATCGTCTGGATTCAACCATATTCAAATAATCTATATATTCAGACAGCACAGAAGCGCTGGCGATTATTTCTGATAAATCATTTGGTACTTCGCCACGAAAAACCAAAGAGTTTTCATTATAAGTATCAGATGGACTGTTTATCTTTGTTCCGTCAGAAGATAATGGATAATAAGAAACACCATCAGACCAAAGCGCAACAATATTATATTTTTCTGTTTTTATTACTATATCCCCATTTGACAAACGTCGTGTTGCAGATTTTTTTATGCCAGGGACAGCCAAAATCCGTTTGTTTATTTGTCGTAAATCAATTGATCTAATTTTTGTTTCACCAGAAATTCCAATCGCCATTTTAATTGTGTCTGGGTTAAAGTCGTTGGAATTACTGGTTATATGAATATGCTTTACCAATGATATTGGGCCACGTCCCATTTGACTGGTTATGATGCGGCACGCAAAATAAGTTGCCAAAATAATTGACGCGATAAAATATAACCAAAAGAATATGGATTTCTTCATGCCAACCATTATATCACATTTTTATATAATAGCCAACATGCTTTATATTTTATTTTGCGCGCAGCAAATAACCGCGTCGCATCATACACTTACGATAATAACCGATTGTTTTTGATGCTGTATTTGGTGGAACAGACATCAGTGCACGTTGTCCAACATCTTTGTATTCATTAGACTGAAATGTCACCCATAATCCATCCCAATCAGGCATTTGGTCATGCTGGTTTGGGGATAATAATTTGGCAATGCGGGATTTTGGTGTGTAATCCTTGCTTTTTATTCCAAGGCAAGATTTATGGTCACGAACAAACTGTTCAGTTGTCACAGCATCGTTTTCCCAGTTCAATATAGTTGCATCATCAATCGAGCCACGATTGGCAGATGCGCAGGCAGTTAAAGCCAAAAATAAAAATAGGTTTTTCATTCTCATATTTTATATTATAATTTAATTGCGTTCGGGGGGCAATAGTTTTTATAATGTAAAAAACAGGATAGGGGATTATTATGGCAATATCAGTTGAAAATTATGTAAAATTAGCCAATTTTTATAATGAAATGGCGCGCGTTTTGTCTGCGATTTGTGTGGCTAAAGGTGGTATTGCGATGGAAAACTATGTTGGCCGTTTTTTTGCTGCTGATGTTTTAGAATTTATTGTTGAATATGGAAACAGATTGAAAAAATCTGGCGCCAAAATCGACAAGAATCTTGTTTCTGTGATGGATTTGTTTGGAAAGCAGTATGAAAATGTCAAAAGTTTGGTGACGCCAAATCAAAAACCTGTACATGAAATGACACTTGAAGAATTTGAAAAAATTATGAATATCTAGTATAACTGGAAACATGAAAGACAAAAAGGATGCAAAATGGCACAAAATAAGATAAAAACTAATGTTTTGATATATCTTGGAATTGGGTCTTTGTTGTTCGCTGGCTGTGTTAAAGAGCAAGAACCTGTTTCTTATGATACGGTAAATGTTGTTGAAAATTATGTCATTGATGAACGTTCTGTGCCGATTTTTCCAAAAAAAGCAGCTTTGACAACAGATACTGCCCAGCGATTTGCACTGGATTTGCCAAAGAGATGTACAGTTGATTGGAATCATCAAAGTGTTGTTTCTGTTGTTCCAGAAGAAAAAATCGAAATAGTTCGTTTAAATACTGGGGATGATTTACCTGATTTACAGGTTTCTGATTATGATTTCAAAAGAATTCCTGTAAAAGATGCGTTGGAAAATCTGCTTGAAGGGACTGATATCTCTGTGGTTGAAGATAATTCTAATTTCGAAAAAATCAGCGGCGGTATTAAATCTGGGTCATTGGCAGATGCTGTTGAATTGATGACAAAGTTAGGGCGTGTTTATTATTCTTATGATGCAGAGTTTGGTGAAATTCGTTTAACCAGTTATGGTAAATGGCTGATAAAAATGCCAAAAGATGAAACTATAATTATGGCATTATTAGACGCTATGCGTGGTGCAGATATTCGTAATTTATTGGTAAACTGGCAGGAAAAAACAGTTGTGTTTGAGGGGGATTATCAGACCGAACGCGAAGTTGCAAAGATTATATCTGATGTTGCGTCAAAGAAATATGTCTTGGCATGGGATATTGATGTTTATCGTGTTTATCCTAAAAAAGATGATGCAATTATTTGGATGAATATGTTGCCTGCATTTGGGGATAAGAATATTCGTATGTCTATTCCTGGGGTTGTTGGACGTGCGCTGGTGGTCAGTCCAGAGATAAATACAAAAACATTACAAGAATTTATGGCGCAACAGGCAAATGTTGTTTTGATTTCCCAGGGAACTTTTGCAATACCAAATGGTTGGCAATCAAGATTTGATATTGGTCAATGTGGCAAAGAAGATAGATTAGAGACGGATTTGATTATTGGTGCAACTGGGACATACGGCAATTATGCAGGAAGCAAGAAAATTGATGCAAAGATAGTACTGAGTACCAGTAATGGTGAATTATCTTCATTCAAAATCCCATCGAATGTTGGTGATAATTATGTAATTGTTGGTATCCCAACACATTCTTTTGTGACAACACCTGAAACATTGATAAGTCCTTTTGCAGAATTGGTTGTGTTTATGAGTCCGCGTTTGATTTCAATCATAGATGCAAATAACAGTGTCAAACAAATGACGCCATTATCAGGTGATGAATTGCGTGATTTCTTGAATCAATAGGGATAAAAAATGTTGTTTTCTAAACTGGAAAAAAAGATTGCTTTCAGATATATGGCGGCCAAGAAACGTGGATTTGGTTCTGTGGTTTCGTGGGTGTCTTTGATTGGCATAATGCTCGGCGTTGCGACCTTGATAGTTGTAATGTCTGTGATGGGTGGTTTTCATGAAACGTTATTGTCCAGAATTATTGGTATGAACGGCCATGTTGTTGTTTATCATCAGGGTGGGACGATTTCTGACTATGATTTTTTGATTGATAAAATGCGTCAGAATACTGTGGTATCTAAATATACAACCTCGATTGTTCCAATTGCAGAGGGTCAAATAATGGCTTCTGCCAAAGGGAATAATTCTGGTGCGATGATTCGTGGTATTCGTATGCCTGATTTAATTGCAAAAACCGCATCAGGAACACGTATTTATGGTAAGGGTTTAGACCAGGTTAAAGACGGTGAATTAGTCATTGGTTCAGTTTTATCGCGTAATTTGCGTGTTTCCAAAGATGATAAAGTATCATTGATTTCTGCGGGCGCAGGCACAGCAACACCATTTGGAACTATGCCACGAATTATGGCGTACCCTGTGGTTTCGTCTTTTTTTGTTGGAATGCATGAATATGATTCAGGGTATATATTTATGCCACTTGAAACAGCGCAAAAATACCTGAACATAGAAAACAGCGTGACGCATATCGATTTGTTTTTGACTGATGCAGAACAAAGTGAGCGTGTTGTTGATGCGTTAAAGGCTTTGCTGCCAGATGGTTTTATTGTTCGTGATTGGCGTGATTTGAATCGCGGTTTTGTTGGTGCTTTACAGGTTGAAACCAGTGTTATGTTTTTGATTTTATTATTAATAGTCATTGTTGCGGCGTTTAACATAATTTCTTCATTGGTTATGTTGGTAAAAGATAAAAACAAAGATATTGCTGTGTTGCGAACATTTGGCGTGTCGCGTAAATCTATGATGAAGATATTTATTTTGTCTGGGACCAGCATTGGTTTGATAGGTGCAGTATTTGGGACAATTAGGCGTTATTATGGCAGTGTATATAGAGCAAATACGCCACTTTTTCCAATTTATAACTGGGCGCGATTTATTTCCTGCTGAATTATATTCTTTGTCTGAACTACCATCAAGATTGGTTCCGTCGACAGTTGTCAGTATTGCAATTATCGCGATTGCTTTGTCTTTCTTGGCGACATTGTATCCTGCTTGGAAAGCTGCAAACACAGATCCGGTTGAAACATTACGAAATGAATAGGAAAATTAAATGGCCAGTATATTAAATTCTTTATCAAAAATATCAAAGAAAGATGTTGTGTTATCTGTTCGCGATATCAAGAAAACTTTTGTCGAAGGTGGTCAGCCATTAAAGATACTGCGTGGTGGTGGTTTTGATTTGTATCGTGGTGAAATTGTGGCTTTGGTTGGGCAAAGTGGTTCTGGAAAATCCACATTATTACAATGCGTTGGTTTGCTGGACAAGCCAACTTCTGGGGATATTTTTATAAATGGTTTGCCACTTGATAAGATGAACGATGAAACACGCACTATGTTGCGCCGTAAAAAAATAGGTTTTGTATATCAGAAACATAATTTGTTGTCTGATTTTACGGCGCTTGAAAATGTTGAATTACCAATGCTGGCAGATGGTGTAAATCAAGATGTTGCATGTGCGCGTGCTATGAAATTATTGCGTGCTGCAAATGTCGTTCATCGTGCATGTCATTTCCCTGGTGAAATGTCTGGTGGTGAACAGCAAAGGACTGCATTGGCGCGTGCGCTGGCGAACAATCCTGAAATATTATTGGCGGACGAACCCACTGGCAGTTTGGATCCAGAAAATGCGATTTCTGTATTTGATTTATTATTGGACTTGGTGCGCAAAAATAATATGTCTTTGTTGTTTGTGACGCATGATATGAATCTGGCAAAACGCGCAGACAGAATAATCACAATCAAAGACGGAATCGTTAAATAAATAAACAAAAAGAAAGGAGAGAAAAATGAAAAAGCAAAATATAACTGTATCAAATAACAAGGCGTACGGAATTATCGGTATGATTTGTATTTTGGTATTTGGTATCGGTATTGGGTTTATTATAAACGGAACATCGCGTGTAAATAATTCAACTATGTCCATGGCACAGTGTCAGCAAATATCAAATCAAATTATCAATGCGGCAGAAAATAATAATCCTGATTTATTAAGACAATTAAATGAAATATTTTCTGAAAATTGTAATAACAGAAATTTTAGACGCGCTAAACCAAATCAAAAGCCAAAATTTATGCAACATAATATGAATAAGAAAACACAAGATATTCCATGTGACAGAATCGAAGCAATATGGTTGCAAAGGCTGGAAAGTATGAATTTTGATGTGTCAAATAATGCCCAGGATTATATAAATCGTGCAAAAATATATGCTAATTTGGCAGACCGTGGTTGCGAAGCAAATGCTGATGCATATAAAGAATTGGCACGTAAAGATTTGGAAATCGCACGTGCATTAAATAATGACAGATTGGACGACAGACGCGAAGCAACCGAAATGGTTGAAACTTATAAACGTCTGCAAATGCAAAACGAAGCAGCAAAGATGCTGGAAAAAGCGAAAAAATTGACCAATCCGGCTATTGATTTTATTATTCAACTTGAAAAAATCATAGAAGAATAGGGGGAAATGATGAAAATGAAAAAGACAAAAGATAATACATGGCTGTTTGTGGTTATTGCTGTGCTGATTGGTTGGGCATTTGGATATTGTACACATTTTGTTGTCGCAAATTGGCACAGTTTCTTTGTGACATGCCCCAGTGGTAATAAACCAGATAAAAATGGTTGTTGTGACGGTGAAGTTTATACTGATGCAGGCGGTGGTTGGATGGTATGCTGTCCAAATGATGGCGATAATTGTTTTCCACCGATGAAATAGTTTTATTTATAGTATCATAACGATATTCCCCGCCCATGGCGAGGGGACATAGCCCAAAGGGCTGTGTCATTGTGAGCAGACGACAGTCTGCGTGACAATCCAGGTGTATCCATAATGTGTTCGGCTTTGCCGAACTACTTTTTTATTAACCCAAGGTCTCGGCATAGCGAAAGCATAGACGGATGGATACTCACGCTTCGCTCAGCATGACAAAACGCTTTGCGTTTTGTTTCAACCCCCTTCGTCCGTATTTGCTGACGGCAAATCCGTCCACTTCCCCATTGGGGCAGAATTTATAGTATCGGGATACAATAAAAATTCTCCCCCTTGGGGGGAGTACGTCCAAAGGACGGGAGGGGGGGGGATTCTGGTGTATCCGTTCAATTGAAAGTCTGGAACAATATTTTGTTTTATTTTCAAGTATTTGTATTCTCTTACCACCTCGTCCTGCGGACACTCCTCCAAAGGAGGAGAACTATAATTCCTCGCCCATGGCGGGGGGGGTATTATTTGTTTATAACTTTTGTAAAAGTTTATTTTGTTTAGATGCTTTTTTATGATATAATGCTGATAAATATAAAGGTAGGAGTTTACAAATGAAACCACAATTTTTGATTGTTTTCGGTATGTTTTTCGGCTTTGTGTCCGTTGCAAATGCTGCGTTGGTTGTTAAAAATGATACAGCCACCAAGTATGAGCAGGAAATGCGCGAATATAACGAAATGACCCCAGAAGATGCACGTACAATTCAGATATTGGAAAACGATATTCGTATCTTGGACGCAGAAATTAAAAAATGTGAGAAGTCCAAGAAAGGTTGGATTGCTGGTACAGTGATTGGCAGTGCGGGTGTTGCTGCGACTGGTATTGCTGCAATTGTTCAGGGTGTTCAAATCAGCAAGGCAAAGGAAGCAAAGAAAGAACTTGATGCAAAAACAAAAGAATTGAAAGAAGAAAATAAAGAATCCACTACCGCTAGCAAATAAAATGGATTTAAAAGGTCGGTAATATGAAAAAATATATAATATTTGGTTTAATGATATCATTGGTTGGTGGCGCATGTTTTGCCCAGCATCCCCGTATCGCCCAATTGATTGCTGAAAAGCAGGCCAAAATGGAAAAATTGGAAAAATGTCAGGGCACAACCAAGAAATTGAAAATTGCAGGTATATCAACATTGGGCGTAACAGCAGTTGGTGTTGGTGCAAATATTGCAGAGGCGGTCGTCCTGAAAGACGCAAAATCAAAATTGGCAGAGTCACAAGACGCGTATAACGAACAGGATTGTATAAAAAAGAAGGGTGGCGAGTGGGTTAATGGTGAATGTGTTGCAAAAACCGCAAAAACAGGATCGGCAGAGGAAGCACCTGCTGAAGAGAGCTCTGAGATAACAGAAGAAACATTTGCGGGATGGTGTAAAAAATATAAAGAAGTAGTTCCAGATGCACATATCGATGAAGATGATAACAAAAAGTGCACTAATGGCACAGACTATGAGGTAGAAAAAATTGATGATCTTAAAAACAAACTGAAAGAAATTGAGGAGAAGCAGACGGATTTTTGGACAAAAAAGAGTTTTAACTGTAGCATCCGTATAGGACAGCAATCGTTTTATAGATGTATAAATGGTGATTTTGTATCATTTACAGAAGGAGCTATATTACAAAACGAATGTGGCGAAAATTCTGAACTACAAGGATCTTCTGTTGATGATATTGAATGCAAGTGTGAAAAAGGTTATACAAAACAGAATGATAGTTGTGTGAAAGAATCTGAATCTGGAAATTAAGCAGATACAGATACGGCATTCAAGAATGCGTGTAAGACTTTGACAGGTAATAAAGAGGCAGAAGAAAAAGAAGCCAACGGCAAGAAAGAATTATCTTGTTTTGCACGTAATATTACAGTAGCTAGTAAAGACGAAGCGATAGAGAAAGCAAAAGCACAGATTTCTAGTTGTACAGAATATGCGGATGAAAGTGGTGATTGGTTTGCGGTTTATTGTGGCCAAGGAACACTTGATCATCGTGTATATGTCAAGAAACAAGCGGAAGATCCTGCGAGTGGTGTAGACAAAGAAGCAGAAAAAAGAATGGTAGCATTCAAGAATGCTTGTAAAACACCATGGAGGCCGGTATCGTACAAGAACGGTATGTATGTTAGTTGCATAATTGGCGATGGAAATACCCCAGCTAAAAAGTCAGATGTTGAATCAAAGTTGAAAAAAGCGTTCAACAACGGTTTTTGTGATAAAAATGAATATACTGGGGCTATAGAAACCTTTCTCTCTGGGGAGGGAAGTTTTGTTTGCTGTACAACGGGCAGATATGGGTGTAACGCTTTTGTATATAGATATTCTAGCTTAATACCTACTACTCCCCAAGAATTGTGTGTACAGAAGGGGGGGCATGTTGAAAGTTTGGACAAAGAACTTGTGTATTGTGAGGGTATTTCAGAAGAGGTTTGTTCTGGAATGTCGGGTTTTAAGTGGGGCGATAAGAATTATAGCAGCGTTGCTTATTATTTGAGTTCTTTTGGAGGAGAAGCGTATAAGACAATAACAAAATGTTGGCTTGTTAAATAATACAACACCGCCCGATCGGGCAGTGTTTTTTTTACAATGCTGATACCAATTCCCCGCCCATGGCGGGGGGGCGGGTATTCTGGTGTATTTGTTTTTATGAACATCTGGCACAATGTTTTATTTTCAAGTATTTGTATTCTCTTACCACCTCGTCCTGCGGACACTCCTCCAAAGGAGGAGAACTAACAGAACGTCTGGCACAATCAACTAATGTAATATATTTTGTTTATCTGCCGTCAATTTCGTGGATTTTATTTGATATGTTTTGCCAATTTACTTCATTCACATTTTTGACAGCCAGCAAGTGACCCTTGGACGCCAATGCAGCCCGAATTCCATTTTCATTGTCTTCGATAATCAGACAATCTTGCGGGCCAAGGTTTAATTTTTTCATGGCAGTTATATATATTTCAGGATCTGGCTTTGGTTTCTTGACATCTTGGTTTGATACAATAAATTCCAGATATTTATCCAGTTTTGCGCATTTCATCATCGTTTCAATCGTATTACGAATTGAATTAGAACAACACGCAATATGATAACCGCGTGCCTTTAATTCATACAGACATTTTTCATGAATCGGGTTAGGGCGACAACGTTCCATAACCAATTCCATTGTGAATTCTTGTTTCTTTTTATTTATTTCATCGTGTAATCTTGTTGGCAAACCTTTTTCTGCAGATAGTTTTTGCAGTTTTACTTTGGTTGGCAGGCCATCGTAATATAATAAGTGTTCATTTAATGGTATTTCGTATCCATAAAGTGCCAGCGCGCGGTTTAATGCAATAAAATGCCATTCCTTGGCGTCAATTAAAACACCATCCATATCAAACAAAACTGCTTTTATTTTTGTCATAATTTTATAGCCTTTGGAAGTGATTATATAATGAAATTATTGGTATGCAAATAATAAAATGTTGAGTTTTGATTGTGAACGAGTGGAGTGGCTTGGCTGAAAGCCTGCGCCGCATTCGTAATGTGTTTGCTGTATTTTATTTGCAAACACAAACTCATAGACGAACCAGACAAACTTCGTTTGTATGGCCGACCACCACAAACCACTCAATCAACAACAAAAACCAACCGCAAGGGTTGGTTTTTATTTTTGGTGGGAGCGGGTGGAGTCGAACCACCTCAGTCTAAGACAACAGATTTACAGTCTGCCCCGGCTCTCCGACTCCGGCGCGCGCCCGAAACTTATATACATGAATTTGCTGTGCAAACTCATGGTGCGAGCAGAGGGAATCGAACCCTCATTTCAAGCTTGGAAGGCTTGCATTCTAGCCTTTGAACTATGCTCGCTATAATTCGTTAGGCCACCTGATTATATCTTATTTTTTTACAAACGCAAGTGTTTATTCTGACACCTCTACACTATCTATGTATTCACGAGATATGTGGTCCAGTTTTACTGGTTCAAATTCAGGGTTTGATACTTTTTCATCATCGTCAGATGCGTAAATCTGAATTGGTTCGTTATTATCGATGATTTCTTGGCTTTCAGGTACATAATTTGCGCCCAAAGGTTTGGTTTTATAGGCTGCTTTTTTACGCAGGTTTTCAGGTATTGTTATATAGTCGCCAGGGTTTATTCCTTTTGTGGCTATTTGTTTTTCAGGGACAGATTTTAATTCAGAGATATGGACGCTATACAGCGGTTTCAGGAAGTTTGAGGGTGCTTCCCTGAATACAGTTGGCGTCCTAGAACCGTTTAATGACATTATACGCAAAGCATGTTCAGATTCGCCAGATGGCTGAATACGGAAAACACCGTTCGAGCCGATATAACCGCTTGGGTCTAATAAATATGCGGTTTCTGATTTAGAAGAATACAACATGCCAAGTGCCAGATTAGTTGCGTCATATCCAAACGCAGCCAGATAATCAGGCTTTTTACCAGCAACCAGTGTGTACATATTATCGAATTCTTCGGATATTTCAGGCAAGGTTGCGTATTTGGCACCACTCATTGCAAAATCAGATGCGATATCAGAATGCTGCCACAATGTTGTTCCGTATAATGCGACATCGCGATTACCAACGCCATAATAGCGCAAGAAAGATATCAAAGCCTTGGAATCTTGGCCGTCGCCAAGGAATAAAATCGCGTCATACGGCAGTTTTCCTGTAGTTTCGTTTCGTGATATTTTTTCCAGTTGTTTGTTCAGACTGTATTTTGTATTAGCGGATAGATTTTTTTCCTTGGTCAAAATGTCTGACAATATTTCGCGTGCGCGGGTGTTCGCGGCCTTTCTGGTGTTATACATTGAAGCACGCATAGCAACATCTTTGATAGAGTCTGTATTCCCAGAATCATAATAAAAAAGTCCGTTGATATTCATATTATATAAATCTGTGGTTTGGTTTGCTACAGATGCCATTACTTGCCCAGATGTGTTATCCGGTGCCAATATGATTATATTTTGTGCGCCGTCTGTTTGCATCTGTTGAATGATTGTTTCAATGCTCTGGCTTGGGACAACATTCATAGTCATAACCCCATTTCCCAACGCCAAGATATCAGATGTAAAAGACAGCACTGGCATATGGGTTGGTTTTATTTCGCGCAGTGTTTTTGTGTCGTCTGCGAATAATGGCCCGATAATTATGTCTGGGTTTGATGCGACAACATTTTGCAAAATTGTATTGCGTTTCATTTTATCGCCAGATAAATCATAGAAAGATATTTTTACATTTGGCTTGGTTGTTTGTAAAAATGCGGTTTCAACAGATGTTTTTATTTCGTTTCCTGTAGCTTTAGCTTCGCCAGACATTGGTAATAAAACCGCGATATTTGCGTTGCGACCACCTTCGTCTGAACCATAAAGTGATGTAGAATTTAGGTATACATCACGAACATCTTGGGGCATGGATACAGCTGATTCGTCATATTCGCCATACCAATGGCCTGATTTTGTGCCACCACAGCCTGCCAATGCAAGCAAAACACCGACAAAAAGCAAAAATTTATTCATATACATTGAAAAACCTATTTTTTATATGGTATTATTCTACTATAAAAGGATACAAAATGCAATCAGGGCTTTATGTTGTTGGAACACCAATTGGAAATTTATCTGATATGTCACCGCGCGCCATAGAGGTTTTGCATTCTGTCGATTTAATTGCAGCCGAAGATACGCGCGTGTTCGCAAAGCTGGCAAAACATTTTGATATTAAAACCAAGGTTGTATCTTGTCATGAACATAACGAAAAAAATATTGTTGATTCTTTGGTGCAAAAGATTCAGGACGGTATGTTGATTGCGACGGTTAGTGATGCGGGAATGCCAGGTATCAGTGATCCGGGGTTTCGTTTGGTGCGTGCTGCACGCGGGGCAGGGGTTGATGTATTCGTTGTTCCTGGGGCTACTGCGGTAATATCTGCGTTGGTATTATCTGGGTTTCCGACAGATAGATTTACTTTTTGTGGCTTTTTTGATGAAAAGAAAGTGCGTGAGGATAATAAAATTCGTCACACAATTATTTATTACGAAAGTCCGAATCGGATTATGAATACAATCAAAGTTTTGGCGTCTGTTATGCCAGAGCGTCAGATTGCTATTGTGCGCGAAATTACAAAGATTCACGAAGAAACAATAATCGGCTATCCGGCGGATTTAGTGAATATTGAACCACCACGTGGTGAAATTGTTATTGTTGTTGCGCCTGCGCCAGACATAAAAATGTCTGATGAAGAAATCAGCGAAATTGTTAATGATATTGTATCTGGGTCAACAAAATCTGCAGCAGCATCATTGGCTGCGCGGGCAGGTATATCAAAAAAAGAAGCGTATAAAAAATTGGTGAATAAATAATGATAAAATTTGTTGGTTCTTTTGAAACAGTAGAATCTCTGCCGAATACGCGGTTTTCGGAATACGCTTTTATTGGTCGCAGTAATGTTGGTAAGTCGTCACTCATAAATGCGATTGTTGCGCAGCCTGTGGCACGAACATCTAATACACCAGGTCGCACACAAAGTCTGAATTTATTTAATGTTGATGACAGGGCGATGATTGTTGATTTACCAGGATATGGGTATGCCCGCGTTTCCAAGGAAGAGGCTTTGCGTTGGTTAAACAGGTTGGAAGAATATTTATTAAATCGTTCTCAATTACGTCGTTTGTTTATATTGATTGATTCGCGTATCGGGGTTAAAAATTCAGATTTAGATTTAATGGCTTTTTGTGATAACAACGGTATTTGTTATCAGGTTGTTTATACAAAAAAAGACAAACGTGTGCGTGAAAGATCCCAAGTTGAAGTATCACACGAAAATCATCCTGCGATGATTGAACAGGTTTTGGAAACGTCTGCAGAAAAGAAATATGGGTTGGAAGAATTAAGGAATATTATCGGTGTCAAATAATAATATTTTTAATGTTTCTAATCCGGTATATATGCTGGACGCATTGTGGAATATGATTTCACGATACAAAGATGATTTTTCGCGTGTTTTGATTTTTTTACCCAGCAGACGCGCTGTGCGCAGTCTGGAGCGACTGATTGTTGATAAAATTGGTCGTGCTGTGATTTTGCCGACTTTGGTGCCTTTGGGTTCGGGGCCTGAAGATATTGATAATGAAGAAGCGGACATAGATATAATATCGAATCAAGAGCGTGTGATAATATTATCTAAACTGTTATCAATGGATGTAAATGTTAAAAATATATCGACTGCATTACCTATAGCCCACGATTTCGTTCGTATGCAAGATTATTTGGAAAATGAAGGTATAAATATTTGTGATATAAATTGGGCATCGTTGATAGATGATAAATATGCGACACATTTCCAAAACAAGGCAAGGATACTGGATATATTAAAACAACTGCCAAACGATAAATTGACGATTAGTGCTAAACGAAATCAAGATATTCGTTCGTGGATAACAAAACTGGATAAATATGATTTGATTGTTGTTTGTGGATCAACTGCATCTGTGCCAGCTACGGCAGATTTAATGGCAGAAATAGCCAAACGTAAAAATGGCAAAATTATTTTGTCGGGTCGTATATCTGGCAATACAGCGGATTTTGCGCTGAATACGAATCCATATAATTCAGAATATAAATTTTTACAACGTATTGGTATGTCTGTTGATGATGTTCAAACGATAGATATAGGTAAATCAGATTATATGAATATCATGAATGTTGCGTTTGGTAATTCTGGTCAGCATTGTCAGAACAAACTTGATAACTGTGTATTAATAGAGTGTGCGCGTGAAAGTGAAGAAGCGGTTGTAGCGGCAAACATCGCGAAACGTGCTGTATCGGACAATAAATCTGTTTTAATTATTACGCCTGATGCGGCGGGTAATCAAAGAATAAAATCCGAGATGGCGCGGTTAAATATAAATGCAGATTTTTCATCTGGTATATCTGGGAATATGACGGATGTTGGTCGTGCAATTCTGAATTTGTTTGATTTTTGGATTGAAAATAACCAATCTGAATATGAAAAAGTATATACAAGAGCAGAATATAATATATTCAAAATGTTGGTTGGTTTTGTCGATGCGAACGATAAAAATATTTTTCAACCGATGTTTAATACAGAAAATGAACAAGATATTCCAATTTGGTTAGCTATAAAAAATATGTCTGATGTTTTGTGTGCTAATGGAATTGTTTTGGATGTTCATGATGCACGTGCCTTTGTTGCAGATGCAATCGGTGCAGTTTCAATTCGACCAAATATTCCGGAAGATTGTCATGTGTGTGTGTTGGGAACAATTGAATCGCGTATGCAGACTGCGGATGTTGTTATATTGACTGGCTTGAACGAGGGTATGTTTCCTTCCACTGGTTATGAAAATGCTTGGCTGCCACGTGCAATAGCAAATGAAATTGGTTTGCCATCACCGAATCGCAAGGTATCATTGATGGCACTTGATTTTATGAATTTGTCTTGTGGGGGTGAGGTTTATTGGTTGCGAAGCAAACAATCAGGTGGAAATTTGACCACAGAATCCAGGTTTTTATCGCGCGTTCGTGTGACTGTTGGTGATATAAAAGAGCGCAAAGACATCTTGGAATCTGTGCGTAAACGTGATGAAGTTGAATTGAAACCTTTGGATTATTCTGCGCCAACACCACCAATTGACAGGACTGATGTTTATGTGACAGAAATCGAATTATTGATACATAATCCGTATGCTTTTTACGCAAAACATATTTTAAGATTACGTCCTGTGGACGATTATTGGATTTTACCTGATGCGCGCAATTTTGGCAATTTGGTTCATGAAACCATAGAAAATGCAAAGACTTTTGATGCCGAGGTTTTAATTCGTGAAATGGATTTGCGTGCAAAACAAATTTTAGATAAAAATTCTGTTTTGTTTTATTTTTGGCATAAAAGATTTTGTGAAATTGCACCGTTCATAGAAAAATATCTTAAATCAGGTGGAAATAAAGAAGTCGCAGGTTATGTCCGAATAGCAGGGCGTAATGTTCGTGCACGTGCTGATATAATCTGGGATGGCACAGTGATGGATATAAAGACGGGCAGTGCACCAACAAAAAAACAATTGTTAGACGGAACCATGCCCCAGTTGCCATTGGAGGGTTATATAATGCAATCTGGTGGTTTTCCAATAAAAATGACGAATGTATCAATGGCGCCAATTTTACAGTTTTTACAACTCAAAAATGGTGATCTAGAATTATTGGAATATTCTGAATCTGTTTCCCAGGAAATGATTGATAATACTGTTCAGAAAGTGAAAGAATTATTCGGGCAATACAGCGGAAATACTGTCGCGGAATACGAATATCGTGAATCTGTTGGTGATAAATATCACGAATGGGACGATTTAGCCAGAATCAGAGATTAGTTTTTTATGTCGAGCATTAAACCACAGTGATCTGTTGGTTTTTCTGCCAATCGTGGTGCCATATCTATTTCACAGTTTTTAACCATTTTTATAGCGTTTTTATTGCACAGGAAATAATCTAATCTTAAACCCTGTTTATTACCAACGGTGTCGCGTCCACGATAACCATACCAAGTGTATCCGATTTCATCGGGATGTAAATAACGCCATGCGTCTGTCCAGCCCATGTTTAACCATTGTTGCATAATTTCGCGTGCAGCAGGTGCAGAAATGGATGAGCCAATGTAATTTTTAGGGTTCCAAATATCTCTATCAGAAATAGCAACATTATAATCGCCACCAATGATAACCGGCTCTTCAGAATCTGTGTATTTTTCAATATATTTTGTAAAAGCGCGCATCCAATCCAGTTTATAAGGAAACTTTGGTGATTCAATGCAGTCGCCGTTTGGCATATATACATTTATAACCCTGATACGACCATCAATAACACATTCAAGAAATCTGGCGTTTATGTCTGGGTAATTTGGTATGCCCAAAATTGTGTCTTCAATAGAATATTTAGAAAAAACAGCGACCCCGTTCCAAGATTTTTGACCAAAAACCTTTATATTATACCCAAAATCGTCTAGTAAGTTATATGGGAAATTGGCGTTTTCAACCTTTAATTCTTGGACCAAAACTGTATCATATTCGCCTGTTTTCAGTATGTCCATAAAACTTTCAATATGGGCGCGTATAGAATTTATATTTAATGTAAGTATTTTCATATTTGCAATCTTTATTTTGTAATATTATAATAACCCTTGTCCAATATAAAAACAACAAGGATTTTATGTTATGAACATCTATTGAATATGTAGGGCAGGTGTGAAATGTATTCACAAGTGCCTTGTTTATGGTGTCTAGTGTGTTCGTAATGTATAAACAAAGGACAAACAAAATGACAATGTATGATTTGTTGGAAAAAAATATCAAGGAAAACAAAGATTTGCTTTTCTTGGTGCGTGAAAATATCACTTTTGGCGAATTACCAAAGTATATAAAACCGCGTGCTGCTGCGCTGGCAGAAGCAGGGGTCAAGGCTGGTGACACTGTTGGTGTGTTATCACATAACTTGCCACAATTTATTTATAGTTTATTTGCAATTTGGTATCTGGGTGGAAAAGTTTTGTTGTTGGATACAAACCTGACACCCGAAGAATATGACAATATGACCAAATTGACGGATTGTAAATTGGTTGTCGCTGAAACGTCTTTCTTTTATAAAACAAAAAACTTCAAGTTCTTTGATATTGAAAATCAAGATGAAGAGGGTGCAGAGGTTAAACAACATAAATTGAAAGATGAAGATATTGCAACTTTATCCTTTACATCTGGTTCAACAGGAACACCAAAAATTGTGCCCTTGACACATAAAAACTTGGTTTCTTGTTCCGAAGGTTTGGAAACATTAAATATGTTTTTACGTCATGGTGAAACGATGTATGCTTTCTTGCCTTTGTATCACGTGTTTGGTTTTGCGGTTGGTTTCTTGGCACCTATGCATTTTGGTATGAGTATTTTGTTGCAACCAACAATCAACCCAAATGCAATTTTGCAGGATTTTGCAACATATAAACCACAAATTATTCCCGCTGTTCCAAAGTTATTCGAAATTTTCCGTAAAAAAATTATTGATGGTATCAAGGCTAAAAAGAAATGGGGGTTGGTTTCGTTCATCATGAATCATCAAAAGACTTTGCGTGCAATCGGACTTGGTAAATTGGTTGATAAAGTTTTGAATCAGATTCGTTCTGTGTTCGGTGGACGCGTGTGTTGCATGGTGGCAGGTGGCGCAGCAACCAAGCCAGAAGTTGAAAATTTCTATAACAACCTGGGTATTGCGTTTGTTCAGGGTTATGGCATGACTGAAACTGTGGGCCCAATCTGTTGTTCTAAACCTGTTAAAAAACGCGTTCCTTTTGCGTTTGGTGCACCGCTGGGCGACAGCTGTTGTGAAATCCGTAATGCCGATGAAAATGGTATTGGTATGTTATGGGTTCGTGGTGACCAGGTGTTCGGTGGTTATCTGAATAACGAAGAAGCGAACAAAGAATGCTTTGATAAAAACGGTTTCTTCTGTACTGGTGATTTGGTGTCCATTGATAAAAACGGCGAATATCATTTTGCAGGACGTAAAAAACAAGTGATTGTTTTGGATTCTGGTAAAAATGTATATCCAGATGAATTGGAAGGCTTGTTTATCGAAATACCTGGTGTTAAAAATGTCGCTGTGTTTGAGCACGAAGTCAAGGGTAAAACAGTCGCATATGGCGTGTTTTCTGTGGAAGACGGTATGACAATGGAAAAATTGGCTGCCGCAGTTGCAGACAAAAACAAAAAAGTTGCATCATATAAATGGGTGACACACTTTGCGATGACAACGGAAGATTTACCTGTGACAAGTACCCAAAAAATCAAGCATCATGTTGTTCGTCAATGGTTGATTGACGGAAAGTATCCAAACAGACATGAATAAATAAAAAAGGTTGGCACAATATGAATATGTATCAAAAATTGGAAAATGCAGCAAATCAATGGCCTGAAAACATGTTCTTGGTTCGTGAAGGTGTGACTTATTCGCAATTCGTGACCCAGGTGCGCGCGCGTGCGGCAACTTTGCGTGATGCTGGCGTCAAAGCAGGTGACATTGTTGGAATTTTATCACATAATTTGCCCCAGTTTCCATTGACGCTTTTTGCTATATGGTATTTAGGTGGGATTGTTTTGATGTTAGATACAAATCTGACGCCATTTGAATATGATAATATGACAGAGATAGCAGGATGCAAATTCGTTTGTGCCGAACCTTCGTTCTTTTATAAAACGGACAAATTTACTTTCTTTGATATAACACGCAAAGATGGTGACATAGATTATGATTTGCGGGCATATCCGTCTGAATCTACGGACACAGCCTTGATGTCATTTACATCTGGTTCGACTGGAACGCCAAAGGTTGTACCATTAACACATTTCAATTTAATTGAATGTGCAAATTCTTTGGAAGATATGTCTGAATATTATCATTCTGGGGATATTATGTATGGCTTTTTGCCACTGTATCATATATTCGGTTTTTCAATTGGTATTTTGGCAACAATACATTTTGGTGGCGGTTTGGTATTACAGCCGACAATCAATCCAAAATATATCTTGGACGATTTCAAGACGTTCAAGCCACATGTTATACCTGCGGTTCCGCGTATATGGGAACTGTTCCGTAATAAAATTATGGATAATATGAAAGCCCAGAAAAAATGGCGTGTTGCTTCGTTCATTCTGAACAACCAAAAAACTTTGCAGGATATGGGATTGTCTTTCTTTGTTCGCAAGGTTCAAGAACCACTGCTTGAAATATTCGGTGGTCGTGCAAGATTATTGATTGCAGGGGGCGCAGCGACCAAGCCAGAAGTTGAAAATTTCTATGAATCTTTGGGTTTGGCATTTATTCAGGGCTATGGTTTAACTGAAACGGTTGGACCAATTTGTATATCAAAACCAACCAGCAAGAGATTGGCATATTCTGTTGGTGGGCCAACATCTAATAACGAATGCGAAATTCGTGACAAAGATGAAAACGGCGTTGGTGTTTTGTGGTTGCGTGGACATCAAGTGTTTGGTGGCTATCTGAATAATCCAACTGTTAATGCAGAAGTTTTTGACGATCGTGGATTTTTCAATACTGGTGACATGGTGTTTATGGATAAAAACGGTGAATTGCATTTTGCGGGCCGTAAAAAACAAGTTATCGTTTTGGATTCTGGGAAAAACGTCTATCCAGATGAATTGGAAGCGTTATATATGAATATAGACGGCGTGAAAAATGTCGCTGTGTTCGAGCATAAGGTTAAAGATAAAACTGTCACATACGCTGTGTTCCAGGTTTCACCAGATATGACAATTGAAAAGTTATCAGCAGCGGTTGCAGAAGCAAATAAAAAGGTCGCATCATATAAATGGGTGACGCATTTTGCAATGACGACTGAAGATTTGCCAGTGACCAGTACGCAAAAGGTAAAACATCACATCGTTCGTCAGAATTTGATAGATGGCAAATACCCAGACAGAAAAGAATAAAGAAATTTATAGATTCAAAGTTCCCACCCTGCGGGGGGCTCGCTGTAGTGATAACGAAAGCGGGACAGGGTGGTTTTCCAAGTATTCGTATTACTTGGAATTAAAGACCATCCATCTTCGCTATTGCTACGTCGAGACTTCGCTTCCCTTCATTGGGGCAGGATTTATTATCGGAGCAAAATAACAATTCTCCCCTTTGGGGGAGTGCGGCGCAGCCGAAGGGGGGGGATTCTGGTGTATTCGTTTAATTGAACGTCTAGCAAAATTTTTAGTTCCAAGAATATGTAATATATTTCCTGCTAACCCCCTTCGTCCGTATTTGCTGACGCAAATCCGTCCACTTCCCCACTGGGGCAGAATTAACTTCCATTCCGTCCTGTGGGCACTCCTCCAAAGGAGGAAAACCTTTTTCTAACCTAAAACAAAAAAGTTTGCAGTAATATGTAAAATATGATAAAATGCAAAGCATAAAGGAAAAGGCAAAAGTCGTGAAACCCGCAGAAACCTACACACACACACACACACACACACACACACACACAACTAAAGCGTTGCCTGGTCTTTTTATTCATATTTAATTTATTTCCGGCGTTCGCCAATAATTCCCACGATATAGATTTACAAATACAAGCGAAAGAACAAACACTTGCGCAATTAAAGCAAGAAATGTCAGAAATAAATTCTGAACTTGCCCGGTGCAAGAAAGCACAAAAGGGCTGGATAGCCGCCACTGTTGTTGGTGGGGTGGGAACTGTTGCAACTGGAACTGCCGCCATAGTGCAAGGTGTAAAGTTAAGCAAACAGAATAAGAAATCAGACAATACTCCAAAGAAAGATAATCAGGAATCCAAGGAAGCACAAAAATGAAAGTATTTGTTTTGATATTTTTATTGTTTGTGCCGATGGTGTGTACGGCAGAAATGGACGCAGATATACGATTGCAGATGTTAGATGCCCAGATAGAACAGTTAACAAAACAACGCGATGAAAGATATGCAGAGTTAAAACAATGTGAAAAAAAGACCAAAGGGTTCAAGATAGCGGGGCTGACAACGATGACTGCAACAGCAGTCGGCATGGTTGGCAACATAGTATTGGCAGAAAAATTGAAAAATTCATCATCTGGGGGTGATAGAGGAAAAAATGGGATAACAGACACCCGTTCCAAAGAGCAAATATCTAATGACAATAAGCAAGTATTGTGTGATGCAGGTGAGATAGAGTTTTGTTAAAGATTTGATGTGAAATAAAAGAGCCAAAGGAGTGAAAAATGAAAACATCAAAAATAATCATGGGTGCATTGGCTGGGTTAGCGGTCATATCATCTGTGAGGGCAGAAGAAGACATGACTGCAAAGATAAAGGCAGCATGTCAAAAAAGTGATAAAACATATTGGGTTGAATCAACCGGTGCGTGTATACCAAAGAATCCATGCACAGCAGATGCAAAATATTCTGGGTATTGTGATTCTAGGTATGAAAATTTTGTTTTCAGTACAAATGAAATGGCCTTTATAATAGAGTTACATAACAGATTTTTTGGTATAGAATGTTCTATTCAATCTGTTATCGATGAACGTTATGTTCCTTGTGGGGATAGGGTATACAAATTTGGTAATGTTAATGATGCAATTGATGCATCACCGGACTTGCTTAAAGTTATTGCGAAAGAGATGGCACCTGCGTCTCATACTAAACAAATTGAAATTGGTATATACAAGACTGATATGCTTAATGGTGACGAGTGTGAAATTTTGAAAGAATTGGCGGCGAAATATAGACTTCCTGTAAATACAAATACCACGAGTGGTAGTGATGGAAGTAAAAATATGGGTTGTATTTATGGTTATTAGTGGTTTGTGCATAGTTTAAAAATAAGGTATTAAAAAAAAATCGTCCAATCGGACGATTTTTTATTTTCCTAAACATAATCTGGAAAATGTAGTGTCGGCGATTTCGGCGGTTGTTATTACACCCAAGATTTTTCCGATAAAGTCCGCCGCGTGTCTTACGTGTTCTGTGAAAATATCATAATTACCGTTGTATTGCGTAATTGCTATATTTAATTCATTTATCGCATCGTTTAATAATTCGTATGTTCTTTCGTTTATTGCAACATGTGATTCGGCGCCGCTCATCAATTCGTGCATTTTGTTTTTGATTGCGATCATCAGTTTATCAAAACCGTCGTTTGTTTTAACCGAAGTATAAAGGACATTTTTATTTGTTTTATTTTTAATCAAATCTGATTTGTTTATAACAGTGATTTCATCGTTATTTATTTCTGTTGGTATTTCATTATACACGTGTATTACCAAGTCAGCATTTTCGATTTCATTATGCGTTCTTTCAATTCCGATTTTTTCAATCGTATCTGTTGCATCCCGGATTCCTGCTGTATCCGACAGATTGACCAGATAACCATCAACCTCTATCTGTTGGGATACTACATCACGTGTTGTGCCGGCTATATCAGAAACTATGGCACGATTAAATCCGACCAATTTATTAAAAATTGACGATTTACCAACATTGGTTTCGCCAACCAAAACAATATTAAAACCATTACGTAATGCGCGTGTTCCACGAAATCCATCAATCGCATTTTTCAATTCTGATAACAGATTTTTGGTTTTATCGACAATTTTTTTATCTATATTTTGAGGCAGGTCGTCTTCGGCATAGTCCAAGATAGCCGCTGCATACGCGGATATTTCAATCATCTGATTGCGCCATTGTGTATATATTTTCGAATCGGCACCAGTCATAGAACGCAATGCAGATTGACGCTGTTTATCTGTTTGTGCATCCAGCAGGGCAATCAAACCATCAACATCGGTTAAATCCATTTTGTTGTTGTAAAACGCACGCCGTGAAAATTCGCCACGTTCTGCAATTCTGCATTTTTGTATACGCAGCCAGTCAAAGATTTTATTTATAACTGCGGGTGCGCCATGTGAATAGATTTCAATTACATCTTCGCCTGTAAAAGAGTGGGGCGCATTAAAATAAATCGCGATACAATTATCAATCAAATCATTATTATCATCAATAAATCGGGTATAATAGGCGTGACGTGCATTGTGTTCGTTTTTATTTATTATGCGTTCAAATAATGGGGTCAAATCATTCCCGCTGATTCTGATAACAGATACACCGGCTTTGCCATGCGCACTGGACAGCGCAAAAATCGTTTCGCAGTTATTCATTTTGTAATCTTTGTTGTTTAATCAGATTATTTTGCATTTCACGTGTTATTTCTGAAACACGTTGTTCAATCCCGTCTGGATTTATCATTTTCCCACCATTTGGCAAAGTTTTTGCGGTTTCTGTTAAAATTTTAAGCAGATCATCTTGCCAATTTTCGCGTGTAAAAAACAATTGATTGTTTTGCAAGGCGCATGCAAATACCCCAGCCATATATGGAAAAGTAGAAGATAAGCCACCATGTTTAGAATAAAGATAGCCACCCTCAAAATAAGGTGTTGTTTTGCAATCTGTTGGTATTCCAACCCGTTTTTTCACTTTTTCTGTGACATCTTCGCCATCTTTCATCATGATGGTTATACCATGTTTTGTGCATGATCTCTGATTAATGTTGGAATATCCTGCGCCTAAAACCATGATACCGTTTTCTTCACATTTTTTTAATAATTGGACAGATTGTTCATAAAATTGGTCTTCTGGACCTCCCCAACTGCAAGAAAGGAAGCGGATTTTTTCGTTTTCTGGTAATGTTTTATTTATTTCTAGAACGCGTTCAATTGCCTGGTTTTGAAATAATCTATGAAGATCTTGCAAATTTTTTATTTTAAATTTTCCTTTTGGAACCCAATTGTTAGCGGCGAAATAATAAATGTTTGCGTCTGGTGCTGTTCCTGTTGTTTTTCCAACAGCGCAACCAGTCACCAGACTTCCATGATAATCTGCATGGTCGTATTCGGGCCACACACCAACCAATTCATAATGCTTTATTTGGTCTTTATATTCTGGATGTTCAAGATATAATTTTTGATCTATGATTGCAATATTAATACCGTGTCCAGTTAAACCGCGTTTGTGCAAAGAATCCATTTCAGTTGGGTGTTTTGCATCTTCAAGGATTTTATTTGGGTCTGTTTGCTCCAAAATAGATTTTGGCCATTTAACGTTGTCAGTCCATTCTTGGATTTGTGAAAGGTCGATTCCCTCTGGAATAATCGTATTTTGGTCTGCACGTTTTATTATTGTATCTGTCATTTTATTTTCCCCCACTTATTTCTTTTAATGCAATTGGGACCAGTTTTGCAACGTCAAGTCCCGGATTATTTGATACCAATTTTTGTGCCATATCAACAATATCCATACGGCGATAGCCCAAAGATTCCAATGCAGACAGCAAATCAGGTAATACCCCAGAATCGTTTCCGAAATCAAAACTGGCACAACCCATTTTATTCTTTAATTCAACAATGATTTTTTCAGCGACTTTCTTGCCAACGCCTGGGGCGGTTGCTATCGTTTTTGCGTCCCCAGTTGCGATTGCGGACATCAATGTTTCGGTTTTAATCGTGCCCATAATTGCCAAAGCAACCTTTGGCCCAACACCCGATACCGTGGTCAGTTGGTTAAACAGGTTTTGGGCAGCGAGGGTTGAAAAACCAAATAAACGTATGGAATCTTCGCGGACGACAGTTTCAATCCATAACGATACAGTTGCCTTTGGCGTCAAGAATTCCGGTGTATACACCTTGTACCCAACGTTGCCTGTCATCAAAATGACGTATCCGTCACCTATATAATCAATTACACCTTGCAATTTGCCAATCATTTGTTATCCTTTTAGGGTAATTTTAATCTAAAATAATCAAAAGGTCAAATATGAGTGGACACAGTAAATGGCACAACATCCAACACAAAAAAGGACTGGTTGATGCAGCGCGTAGCGGTTTGTTTACAAAACTGGCACGTGAAATAACTATGGCGGCAAAATTGGGCGATAAAAACCCAGATAATAACCCAAGATTGCGTTTGGCAATTTTGCAGGCGCGTAAAAGTTCTATGCCGAACGACAATATTAAACGCGCGATTGAAAAGGCGTCTGGATCAAATACAGATAACTTTGTTGCAGTGAGATACGAAGGTTATGGTCCAAACGCAGTTCCTGTGATTGTAGAGGCTTTGACCGATAACCCACGCAGAACGGTTCCTGAAATCCGTAATATTTTTGCCAAAAACGGTGGGAATATGGGTGAAGAAGGTTCTGTTGTATTTATGTTTTCGCATGTCGGTCAAATTATGTACCCTGCCAGTATTGGTAAAAGTGAAGATGAAATGATGGAATTGGTTATGGAAGTTGATGCAGATAATCTGGAATCGTCCGAAGAGGGTTTCATTATTACCACAAAGCCAGATAACTTTATGAATATACAAAAGGCTTTGGCTGATAAGTTGGGTGAACCAGAAAATGCTGAATTGACATGGGTACCAAATATGCCAATGGATTTAGACGATGAAGCGTATGCAAAGATTGAAAAATTGGTTGATGCGCTGGACGATAATGATGATGTGCAGAAAGTATTCACCGCCGCAGCATAAATATTTATAACAACAAATCTGTTTGCTGTCTGCACGTTTATGTAAATTTATGCATGGGCTTGCCGACAGCATTTCTTTTTTATTATTGTGCTAGAGAAAGTGGGAACAATAATTATGAACATTAACGACCTTGATTCTGAATATGATAAATTGCAATTACAGTATGGCGCGAAAGGCTTGACCGCTATATACAATGGTGGGTGCACCAATAATCCAGATTTTTGTTTTGTGTTTATGAATCCTACAGGTACAAATGTCGCATCTGACCCAAATTGGAAAGGCAGAAGATCACCATGGCTTGGAACTAAAAATATATGGAAGTTATTTTATAGAATAGGTTTGCTTGATGAAAAACTGTATATGGATATTATGTCCAGAAAACCACAAGACTGGAATGAAGAGTTTGCAGATTTAGTATATGATGATATAGAAAAACATAAGTGTTTTATAACCAATCTTGGAAAGTGTACTCAAATAGATGCCAGGCCGTTGTCGGATTTGGTTTTGTCGCAATATCTGGATTTATTGTGCAAAGAGATAGAAATAATAAACCCTAGAACAATTATTACTTTTGGAAATCAGGTTAGTTCCATTGTGTTAAATGACAATATTTCAGTATCAAAATGCAGAAAACAAAGTTTTCCAAGAATCATTGCTGGCAAAAATTATAATGTATATCCAGTTTATTATCCCATAGGAAACGGAATGATGAATATGGACAAAGCAATAGAAGACCTGAACTTTATTATAAAAAATTGTGCGTAATGTGTTAAATAACCAAAAATAAAACCCTGATTGTCATCAGGGTTTTTGTTTTGTTATTATATTTTTTACTGATTTGCAGGTTTTTGATTTGCGGCTGCGTTTTGTCTTTGTTCGTATAATGCTGCGAAATCAACAGGTTGCATTGTAAATGCTGGGAAGCCTGATTCAGCCGTCAATCGTGTCACCAGTGCGCGGACAGATGGGAACAATAATGTTGGAACATCTATCAATAATGTTTTCTTTTTGGCTTCTTCGTCTTTTTCTTCGTATTGGACCATACCGGTATAAGTAGATTCAATTAAAAAGATTGTTTTATCGTCTTTTTCTAATTTAGAGTGAACCTTTGTAATCAAATCAACCATAAACAGGTTGTTTTCAGAACCTTTGATATTTATATCAATGTTGATTTCGATTTTCGCCTGACCATTGTCTTGCTTGAAAAATAATTCAGGCACATTTGGGCTTTCAAACGAGATGTCTTTCAAGAATTGTGAAATAATATTAAACTTTGGCATGATTGCTCCTTTTTTTATCCTCGGTTTTATGATAATATAGCATTAAGAAATCATTTTTACAAGTGGGGGGGGTGTCAAAATGTTATTATTTAATAAATTTTTGCGTTTTTTGTCTTTTATTGGGCTGATTTTTGCTATGGCTGGGTGCGATTTGTCTGCGCCAACGCATGTTGGGGACGATTCAACGATACCGTCTAATTTGCAGGCTGTGTCTTATTCTGCTTTGCCTGGCTGGCGCGATGACGATGTGCGCTATGCTTTGCAAGCGTTTCGTAATACTTGCAAGGCAAAGATTCAGTACAAAGGTTCTGTGATACCTGATCCTGAATTATTGCGTGAAAAATGTAATATGTTGCCCAGTGCTTCGGCGGATGTCGCGACTGTGCGTGCATGGTTCGAATCTAATTTCCAACCGTACCAGGTTTATAATGAAAAAGGTGGAAAAACAGGAACTTATACAGGGTATTATTCGCCTGTCATAGATGGCTGTCGTCAAAAGACTGCGCAATGTAATGAACCGATTATGGGGGTGCCAATCAATGGTGCTAATTATAAAGGTGTGTCAAAACGCGATATTGTGAACAAGAAAATAGGGCGCATTTTATATTGGGCAAACATTGTTGATGCCCAAAATCTACAAATTCAGGGCAGTGGTATGTTGAAACTGAAAGACGGTAAAATGGTAAAACTGAATTTTGCTGCTGTGAACGATATGCCGTTCAAGTCTATTGGTGCGCAACTGCAAGCCAAGGGGATTAAACCAGAGGGTGGATATTCTGCAGATGCGGTATGGAGTCATTTGAAGCAAAATCCAACTTTGGCCAAAGAAGTTATTTACAATAATCCGCGTTATGTGTATTTTTATGAAGCAGAACAAAAACACGTAGTTGGAAAACTTGGCACGCCTTTGTCAAAGATACGAAGTGTTGCGATGGACGATTCGCTGTATACATTGGGATTACCTGTGTACATCAATACATCATTATCTGACGGTCGGTCGTTTAACCGCTTGATGATCGCCCAAGATACAGGTGGTGCAATCAAAGGTTGGATACGCGCAGATATATTCTTTGGCTCGGGCGATGAAGCGTATCGTGTTGCACATGGTCAGCATGCCCAGGGTCAAATGTTTATACTGATGCCGAAAGAGTATAGTTATGTCAAACCAAGATAAAAAGGCAAATTTGATAATTCGTAAATCCAGACCACAAACTTTGGCTGCGTCTTTTGGTGGCTTGATGGATACATTTGGAATTCGTGCGTCTGATGCAGATTTGTCTGAAAATTGGGTGAATATAGTCGGAAAAGAAATTGCAAATATATCAAAAGTTGTCGCGATAAAAAAGGCACGTAATAATAAACTGAATATTGTATTACGACCTGTGTCACCCGCATTTGCGCTGGAATTATCTTATAAAGTTGATGAATGCACGCAAAAGATAAATAAATATTATGGATATGATGCGGTCGCAAAAATAACAATACGGAAATAATATGAAACGAATTTTGGGTATAGACCCTGGGCTTTTGCATACTGGTTGGGCAATCATAGATGTTGCTGGGTCAGAGCGTAAATATATTGCCAGTGGTGTAATATTACCACCAACAAAAATGGCGCTGGCAGACAGGTTGGCGTTTATATTCAATGGTATATCGGAATTATGTGAAAAATTTCAACCAAATGAATGCAGTATCGAAGTTATTTTTGTAAATAAAAATGGTAAAACAACGTTATTGTTGGGGCATGCACGTGCCGCAGCAATTACTGCGGTGGCTGTGAAAAATATCCCTGTATTTGAATATGAGCCGAACAAGGTAAAGAAAGCGCTGACCTCTATCGGACATGCGGACAAAGACCAGATTTATAAAATGCTGTCTATATTATTACCAACTGCGCATCCAAAAACACCAGATGAAAGTGATGCGATTGCGATTGCTTTGACGCATGCAAATACATCAAGGTTTATATAAAAACTTATTTTATTGATTGATTATTTGTGGTATATTTTTGCAGAGGAAGAAAATGGCCAGAGATAAATATCTTGCAATCAGAAAAAATGTCACCGGATATTCATTTACGAATCTGGGATTATTTACCGGTTTTTCAAGTGGCATAGTCAATGCGGTATATTCACTGGTTTTATTAAGCATATTCAAAATATTTTTTAATGAAGAGATTGCGTCTGCTGCTGTCGGTGTCTATGCAGCGGTTTATGCGTTGTTTGCGGTTTTTGTTGGTTTCTTTTCTGCGGAAATTTTGCGCTGGTTTACCAAGACAAGATTGTTGTATATAACAATGGCGACTTTGGGTGCGTGTTATTGCATGATGAGTTTTTCTGTGAAACCAGAAACATTTATTGTGTTGGATTATGCAGCGCAGACAGCATTGACATTGGTCAGCGTTTTATTGCCACTGTTTATGGCTGATTTTTCCAAGACTGTTGGTATGGAAAAATTAAATGCGCGTTTGCATTTGTGGGATAATGTTGGTGCCTTGGTTGCGCCAATGTTGGCCATGACAGTTGTTGGTTGGTTTGGTGGTAATTACAGAATGCCGTTTTTAGGTGCAGGTATAATTTATTTTTCTGGTCTGTTGTTTTTCAAGCACTTTGGTATTGTTCAGCAAGATAAAAAATTAAAGCATGTTAATATCCGTAAAACCCTGCGGGCTTTGCGTATAAATGCAATTTCCTTTTTCAAGAAGCCGGGTATGTTGCGTGCGTATCTTGTGAACTTTGGTTTTTATGCTTTGCGTTCTATTCGATTGCTGTATGTTCCAATTGTTGTAATTGAAAATGGTTTTTCAAATGAAACATTGGGTATTGTTTTATCAATCGGTATTTTGCCGTATATAATAATAGACATGTTTATTGGTAAGTGGCTGAAAAAATACGGAGTCAGATTATGGCTGACGCTTGGGTTTCTTTCTTTTGCGGCTTTTTCTGTGATTGCCACATTTATTACGGGATATGCTTTGTTGGCTGTGTTTGTGTTGTGGCAAATATCTGGTGCGTTTATGGAAAGCGCCCACGATTTGATGTTCTTTAATTATATGCCAAAACAACAACAGACAAAATATTATGGTGTTTTCAGAACCAGCGTGAATTTCCCCAGTGTAATTGCACCTGTTTTGGGGACTTTGTGTATTACGTTGTTTGGAACAACGTCTGCTGTGTGGCTGATAACTGCGGTTGCGGGTGTTTTATCTACGTTGGTTTTATGGTCGAAACGATAATATAAATACACCTTGCATTGTGGTGGGTTTCTGTGTATTATTTCCCTATAAGTAAAGGGGTAATATATGGCAAAAAAAGAAGTTGAAAAGGTGACGCCAAGCATAAAAAATCCAGCATTGGAATCTGCGTTGGCACAAATCCAAAAACAATTTGGTAAAGAAGCCATCATGAAAATGGGCGATGGTTCGCAACAGAATATAGAGGCTATATCATCAGGTTCGCTTGGATTAGATATTGCACTTGGAATTGGTGGTTATCCACGTGGCAGAATTGTTGAAATCTATGGGCCTGAATCATCCGGTAAAACAACATTGGCTTTGCATGCAGTGGCAGAGGCACAAAAGAAAGGGGGAACATGTGCCTATATTGATGCTGAAAATGCGCTGGATCCATCATATGCCAGAAAGTTGGGCGTAGATGTTGCGAATTTGATTATTTCGCAACCTGATTCTGGTGAACAGGCATTGGAAATTGCAGATACTTTGATAAAATCTGGGGCAGTCGATGTTGTGGTTGTTGATTCTGTCGCTGCGCTGGTACCAAAGGCTGAGTTAGAGGGTAATATTGGTGATACTTATATGGGAACAACTGCCAGATTGATGAGTCAGTCGTTAAAGAAGTTGGCCGGCAGTGTTTCGCGTAGTAATACGCTGTTGATTTTCATCAACCAGATTCGTATGAAAATCGGTGTTATGTTCGGTAGTCCCGAAACAACATCTGGTGGAAACGCGTTGAAATTCTACGCGTCTGTGCGTCTGGATATTCGCAGAACAGGTGCAATCAAAGACAAAGAAAATGTTATTGGTAATGAAACGCGTGTCAAGATTGTGAAGAACAAGGTTGCGCCACCTTTCAGAACAGTTGATTTCAAGATTATGTACGGCGAAGGTATTTCCAGAATAAGCGAAATACTGGATATGGGTGTTAAGTATAACTTTATCGAAAAAGCAGGCAGTTTTTATTCTTATAATGATGAACGCATTGGTCAGGGTGAAGCAAATGCGCGTCAATGGCTGAAAGATCATGAAGATGCGCAAAAAGAATTGCTGGATAAAATTATGGCCAAGGCAAATGGAATTGCTGAAGAAATGACAACTGGTCCTGTTGACGACGAAGACAGTGTTGTTGATGCTGAATAATTAGAATATTAAGGGGTGGTTTGTGAAAATCGCAAGAAAAATTGCTTTGTTCAAAATAGTTTTGTTTGGACATATTCTGAATCCGTTTTGGAAAACACGTATCGCAAGACGCAAACAGCGAACGGATTTAACCGCAAAAATTGTGACCAGGTATTTCCAAAGGTATTTGCCTGCATCAAAGTCGGTTAAAGAAACCACACCGATTAAAGATGATAAAAACGATAAAATATTCACAATTTGGTTGCAGGGTGAAGAAAATGCGCCAGAATTGGTAAAGGCTTGTTATCGCAGTGTTCGTAGACACTGTGAACAAGAATTGGTTGTCTTGGATGCGAATACGGTTTTTGATCATATTTCTTTGCCAGAAACGATTGTTAAAAAGTACAAGGAAGGTAAAATAGGGCATGCACATTTTGCTGATATTTGTCGTGTAGAATTGCTTTATGAACATGGCGGTTTTTGGTTAGATTCAACTTGTTTTGTGACAGCGCCGATTCCTGATTGGATTGTTGATCAAGATTTCTTTGTTTATTTGACCGGTGATAATTATAACATTGGCGGTTCGCCATATTCTTTTATTCAGAACTGTTTTATTCGTGCGCGCAAAGGCTCTTATTTGTTGGCAGCATGGCGTGCAATGATACTGGATTACTGGATTAATGAAGATCATATATTTGATTATTTTATGCATCAGTTGTTATTCAAGACTTTGGTAATGGGGAATAATACAGCACGAAAATATTTTGATAAAATGTCACATGTTGCCCAGGATCCGACGCATGCATTATGGTGGGCATATAAAGATGTGCCGTTTAATCAAAAGATTTTTGATGATGTGACATCTGGTTCTTTTTTCCAAAAAACGACATATCGTGGTTCAGATAATCCGATAAAGGGTTCTTTTGCTGATGTTATGATAAATAAAATGTAAGGATTTCAATATGGCACCAAAGATATCAATAATTATTCCGATGTATAATGTTGAAAAGTATCTAAGAAGGTGTCTTGATTCTGTAAAAAATCAAACTTTTTCTGATTGGGTTGCGATTTGTGTTGATGATGGTAGCCCTGATAAATCTGGTGAAATTGCAGAAGAATATGCGAAAACTGATAAACGTTTCGTTGTTGTGCACAAAGAAAATGGTGGGTTGTCTGATGCAAGAAATGCAGGTATGAAATGCGTCAAATCTGAATATGTAATGTTTTTAGACAGTGATGATTTTATTCATCCACAAACAATGGAAATTGCCTATAAATTGGCAGAAAAAAATAAATCAGACATCGTTTCTTTTACTTATGACAGAATTTATCGACCATGGTTAATGGTGCGCCATATTTTGCATATGGGTACAGATAATGTAAAACCATTTGGTTTTAGTAGAAGGTATGATATTGATAAAATTGAAACACGAACAACAGATGATGTTTTTGATTATGCAACTGAACGGACGCATAATAAAACAAATCCGAATCGTAAATGGCTTATCAAGCATTGTCAGGTATGGAAAAATTTATATAAAACATCTTTAATTAAAGATACGCCGTTTATCAAAGGTATTTTATTCGAAGATTTTCCATGGTGGTCCATGATTATGTTAAAGCGTCCACGTGTGACAATTGCACCATTACCATTATATTATTATATCCCAAATTTTGGTGGTATCGTTCTGTCTGCAAAACAATTACGTATCATGAAAAGTCTGTGTACAGGGATAAAAGCGGCTTATACGATTTATGCAGATAAAGCAGATGAAAAACAAATGAAAAAATGGCAGTTGTTGTTTATGTGGTATTTTGTGAATTGGGCTTTTCGTAAATTGAAATATTTGCAAACGTCTGAAGAGATAGAATCTGCGCGTGCTGAATTTATCGAGATGAATAAAATGGGGATTTTTGATTCTGTGCCAGATGAATGGTATGATTTACGAAATAAAATATATGAATTCATCGGGGAAAGTAGATGAGAAAAAAGCGTGTGGCCTTTTGTTTGCGTGATATGCAGATTGGTGGTGTTGAATCCGTTTTGATTCGGACTTTTGATGAATTATTGAAAAACAAAAATATTGAATTGTCTTTGATTACTTATGTTGATATATCTGTTCCAGCGTATCGTGAATATTTAGATAAGCATCCAGAAATCAAGGTTTATTCGCTTTATCCTGGTTCATTACTGGGTACAAAATTACCACATTTTTTTATGTGGCGTTTGGTTATTCATGTGTTGCGCGATATATATCGTAATGCCATGCGATTTATGTTTGGCATGCGTAAATTCCACAATATTGATGTGTTTATTGATTATCACAGTTTCGGTTTTCATAAGGAATTCAAGCATATTAAATCAGGCCGTAAAATTGCGTGGTTTCATTCTTCTATTGATGCCTTCTTGAATGATAAATGTATAAATTATTGTGAAAATTACGATAAAATTGTTGTTTTAACAGATGACTTTATAAATCAGATTGATAACGTATACCCAAAACAAAATGGAAAATTTATCCGAATTTATAATCCCTTTGATACTGTCGCAATTCAGAATATGGCAAACGAAAAAACAAATAAAATCAGTGGTGATTATTTTTGTTGTGTATCAAGATTGTCTGCGGACAAAGATATTATGACATTATTAAAAGGGTTTGATTTGTTTTGGCTGTCAAACAATAAGCCAAATGTAAAGTTGGTTATTGTTGGTGATGGAAACAAGGCAGGCGATTATAAAAAATATGCGAATAGTTTAGAATCATCAAAACAAATTGTGTTTGTTGGTGCAACAAAAAATCCTTTTGTTTATATGAAAAATGCGCGTGCAAATATTCTATCAAGTTTTAGTGAGGGGTTGCCAACAGTACTGATAGAGTCTATGATTGTTGGAACTGTAAATATTGCGTCAGATTGCAAATGTGGCCCACGTGAAATTTTATTAAATGGTGATGGGGGAATGCTCTTTCAGCCTGGTAATGTGTCAGATTTGGCGAAGTGTATGACAGATGTTTACAATAAAAATGTTGATGTGAAACAGATGGTTGAAAAATCAACAAAATCATTGAATCGTTTTGATAGTAAAACTGTGATAAGGGAAATTATATCCCTGATTTCTTGAATCTTGGTGGTATTTTTACAACGGGTTTTAATCCGAACATAGCCGGTTTGCGTAAAGCGTAAATCGGACGACAATAGGTTTGCAAAATACGTGCAATTTTTAGCCATTTTTCAGATTTTGTTTTTTTGTTTGTTATTAAATTTATTGTTCCATTACCGCGTCTTTTCAGGTGATTTAGCCAATCTGTACCGCGTTTTAATGCTTTGTTTTCCAACATTTTCATATCAATCGCGCCAAAATGCAACAGATACAAATTTTTATCAATGTGAAAATTGTGGTGCTTTATACTGTGAAAACCACTGCCCCAAACAACCGGTTTGTTTATAACAACAGGTTTTGTATAACGCGTAGAGAGCATGGCATATTCACGTTGTGCCAAAAATGGTGCGTTTTTATCTAGTGTTTTTTCATGTTGTAGGTTTTGACCGATATCCAAACCTAAACCAGACAAAGATGTATTTATTTTCTTGTTTGACAAATATTCAGATAAATTTTGTTTTGTTTTTGGGTCAATAATTAAAAATTCGTCAGAATCACAGCCGATTACAATATCATAGTTTTTCAATAATTTATGCGCCAATTCAGAAAGTTTTTTAATTCTGTATTTATCGCCTGCGCTTCGTGACATAGGTGTATGTGGCAATTTTGTTATATGTGCATCGCCAGCATTTTCAGGTGTTTTTTGGTCGGTTCCGTCCAGCAAAATGTATAAATTTTTTGTGCCAAAATTTTTGCCATAATATGCAATCCAACGGGATAAAAAGAATTTGTCATCCCGCGCCATTGTTATTGCAGCTATGCGTTTTATTTCGGTTTGTTTTTTCATAGACATATATTCCTTTGTTGTGTACAATTCTAGCATATATTATATAGTTAATATCAATGTTTTTCAATAGGGGAAACCAATGTCAATGATTTACGATGGCAAAAGAAAAGATATTACTTTTTGTACTATGTTATTTCAGTTGCCCAATCATCAAAATTTAGAATCGTTAAAGAAAATGCAACGGAATTTTGATAAATTTTACTTGCCGTATTTAATGGATTTAATACGAACTTTTAAACAAGTTGCTTTGTGGTGTGATGAATATACAGCAGATTTTATAAGAAAAAATAATTTAGACGCAAATATCAATATGCGTGTAATGAAATTTACAGAGTTGCCTCATTATCATGAAAGAGCATTGTGGTTGAAGCTTTTATATGGCATGAAAAAACATGTTGGTTTTTTATTACATCATAAAACGCCGGAAAGATGGGTTGATTATCTGATATTGATAAATGCTAAACCAGCTGTTATAGATTGGGCAGCAGAAAATAATAAATTTAAGTCAAAATATTTTATGTGGTTGGATGCTGGCGCTTTGAATCCCATGTATAAAGAGTGTTGGCGTGATTGGGACGGTTCTATCAGGGCAAATCCGGAACGTGTCAGATTAGCTATACACAAAACTATGGGAAAGCGAAGACCACATTTTGTGCCAAAATTCATTTATAGTTTATATCGGCTATTCAAGAAAATTCCTGTTGCAACCCGGCAATCGTTAAGACGGCAAAATTTGGTAGAGATTGCGATGATAAATGCAGATTATGATGTTCCTGGTTGTTGTTTTATGGTGCCCAAGAATATTGTGTCTGAATTTTATAAACAATACGAACACGTAGGTTTGTTAATGAAAAGAAATGGGTTAGTATCAACTGAGCAAGCTATTTTTTTGGCTATGATGAAAGTAGATACAAGACATATGTTCGAATTGTCTTATGAAGATGGATATATAAGTGCATATACTGTTATAACTAAAAAAGATCCAGATTTATTTTTGTGAATAATAAAAACCGCCTATACGGCGGTTTTAGTGTGTTTTGTCGTTTTTATGTTTTAATCTGTTTCGGTATAGCGATATGCTTTTTTACGCTTGCCACTGTCTAATTCTTTCTTGCGCAGACGAATTGTTGCGGGGGTGACCTCTACCAATTCATCATCTTGGATATAAGACAGCGCTTCTTCCAAAGACATTTTGCGTGGTGGTGCCAAGAATAATTTTTCATCAGCTGTCACACTGCGGACATTGGTCAATTGTTTTCCACGAACAGGGTTAACCTCTATATCATTTTCTTTGCTGTGTTCACCGACAATCATACCACTGTATACCTCGGTTTGTGGACCCACGAATAACACACCACGTGGTTCCAAATTATGCAACGCGTATGTTGTTGTTGCGCCTGCTTCCATAGAAACCAAAACGCCAGGGCGGTATTGAGTTATTGGACCACGATATGGACCATAAGAATCGAATACGCGGTTCATGATGCCTGTGCCGCGCGTATCAGTTCTGAATTCAGATAAATAACCAATCAGACCACGCGATGGTGCAGAAAAAACGATTCGTGTTTTTCCGATACCCGATGGTTTCATTTCGGTTATTGTCGCTTTGCGCTTTGTCATTTTTTCAATAACAACACCGCTGAATTCGTCGTCCACATCAATAACAACTTCTTCAATAGGTTCAAGTTTTTCGCCATTTTCAGCGGTCTGCATAACAACGCGTGGACGTGACACAGACAATTCGAAACCTTCACGGCGCATTGTTTCAATTAAAATACCAAGTTGTAATTCACCACGACCCGAAACTTCGAACGCTTCATTATTTTCGCTTTGTGAAACTTTTAATGCAATGTTCGTTTCAGCTTCGCGGAATAATCTTTCGCCAATCATACGGGAAGTCAGTTTTTTGCCAGACTTACCAGCCAAAGGTGATGTATTCACAAAGAAAGTCATGGTCAAGGTTGGTGGGTCAATTGGCATAGCCGGTATTGGTTCATTCACAGATGGGTCGCATAATGTATCAGACACAGTTGCTGTGGAAAAACCGGCGATAACAACGATGTCACCCGCAGACGCAGAATCACGTGATACTTTGTTTATACCTTGGTGTTCAATAATCTTTGTGATTTTGGCATTTTCAATAAATTCGCCCTGCATATTGATTGCTTTCACACTTTGCCCAACGTGGACGGTGCCCGATTCGATTTTACCCGTCAAAATACGACCAACATATGGATCCGCCTCAAGTGTCGTTGCCAACATGGTAAACGGTGCATCAATTTGGCATCTGGTTCCATTGCAATCTGGGGCAGGGACATGATCCACAATCAATTGGAATAGTGGTGTTAAATCTTTATTTGGATTATTGATATCTTTCAAATCACGAATCGCCCAACCGTCACGACCACATGCATAAAGATATGGGAAATCCAGTTGAGAGTCTGTGGCACCCAGTTTATCAAATAAATCAAAAGTCTCTGTCAAAACTTCTTCGGGACGGGCGTCGCCACGATCAATTTTATTTATGCAAACAATAGGACGCAGATTTAATTTTAATGCCTTGGACAACACGAATTTAGTTTGTGGCAGGGGACCTTCGGCGCTGTCCACCAATAAAACCACACCATCAACCATAGATAAAATACGTTCTACTTCGCCACCAAAATCAGCGTGTCCCGGGGTGTCCACAATGTTTATCTTGTATTCGCCCCATTGAATAGATGTTGGTTTTGCAGAAATAGTAATTCCACGTTCACGTTCGATATCGCCACTGTCCATAACGCGGTCTTCGACATGTTCGTTTTCACGAAATGTTCCTGCCTGTTTCAACATATTATCAACCAAGGTTGTTTTACCATGGTCAACATGTGCGATAATCGCAATATTACGAATTTTCATCTGTGTGCCTTTGTTTATATGTTTTTAGCAACCTTATAGGGTAAACTAAAATTTTGTATTTTCAACATTTTTTGTGATTTTTATTATATCATAAAAAATGCCCAAGCGGGCATTTTTTTGTATACAGCGGTTTTATTGGTGTTTAATGTTTTCCGCCTATCTTTGTGCGGCCACCCATTAATGGTTGCAATTTCTTTGGTATATTGACAGAGCCATCTGCGTTTTGATGATTTTCCATTATTGGCACCAACGCGCGGGGCAGGGCGATACCGGTGTTATTTAGTGTTGCAACAAAGTCAACCTCACCAGATGCGTTTTTACGATATCTGGTATTTGTTCGACGTGCCTGGAATTGACCTATGGTTGAACAAGAACCCAATTCGCGGTATGTGTTTTCAGATGGGAACCAGGCCTCTACATCGTTCATTTTAACTTTGTTGAATCCCATATCACCAGTAGAACTTGCGATTATGCGGTAAGGCAGTTCTAAATCTTCCATAATTTCGCACAGGTTGTTTAATAACATTTCGTGTATTTTTTCGCTGTCTTCTGGCTTGCAAAATACATATTGTTCAACTTTGTTAAATTGATGAAAACGATAAAGACCGCGCGTGTCACGACCGGCTGCGCCGGCTTCTTTTCTGAAACATGGTGAAAATCCAGCATATTTTATTGGTAAATCATTTTCAGATAAAATTTCATCACTGTGCAGAGAATTTAAAATAATTTCCGCAGTACCGGCCAAACATCTGTCTGTGTTTTCTAACATAAATACATCATCGTTCATAACCGATAAATCAGAACCCATAAAATGTCCGGCATTAAATATTGTTTGTGGTTTGGTAATAGATGGACATTCAATGTAGTTAAAACCTTTGGATATCAATTTTTGAATAACATATGTTTCCACCGCCAATTCTAATTCTGCCAATTCGCCGACCAGACAATATGTGCGTGTGCCACAAATATTTCCGATTTTTTCAGGCATCCACCAACCGTTCATATCCAATAAATCCCATTGTGGGCGTGGTGTAAAATCAAATGTGCGTGGCGTCCCTATACGGCGGATTTCAACGTTTGCAGATTCATCAGGGCCAATTGGTGCATCTGATGATGGTATTTGTGGAACACGATGAAGCAAATCATTTAATATGTTTTCCTTGTCTGCCAATTCAGCCATTTCATTTGCGATTTCTTCGCTTATTGCTTTGGATTTTGCAATCAAAGATGCTTTATCAGTTGCTGTTGGAATTTCTTTGGAAATTTTGTTTTTTTCAGCGATTTTTGTTTGCGTGATTGTTTTCAATTCACGAACGCGTTTGTCCAGATTCAGAATATCATCAACCACATCTGGAAAATTTTTTACACGACATGCGTTTTTTACAATGTCTGGATTTTCACGAATAAATTTTATATCTAACATTTTTTATACCTTTGTATATTTTTAATCTTTGGCATTTAAGTATTGTATTGCATCCATTGCGGCAGTACATCCAGTACCAACTGCAGTAGCAACCTGCATTTTTATATTACTTTCTACGTCCCCGGCAACGAACATGCCGGATGGTAATGATTCGGGCGCTATACGGCCGATTTCGTCGCGTTTAATGTCTTCGCTTAAATAATCTGTGTTTGCTTCGTGGCCAATAGCAACAAATATTCCATCGCATTCGATTTTATCGCCAGTCATAGTTGTTGCAATCAGTTTATCTGAATCAGGTTTTTGTTCAATAGATTTCAATTCCGTATTAAACACGCATTCAATGTTTGCTTTGGCAGCAACGCGGTCGCGTAATACAGCCTCTGCCCGAAAGAATTCAGATTTGCGATAAATTATTTTTACAGATTTTGCAACATCTGCCAAATACAGCGCGTCGTTTAATGCTGTATTTCCGCCACCGATAACCAATACATCGCGCCCAGAATAGAAAAATCCGTCACATGTTGCACAATAGGAAACCCCGCGACCAAATAATTCGCGTGCACCATCTATGTCAAGACGTCTGGCAGACGCACCAGTTGCCAATATAACTGTTCGTGAATCAAATGTTTTGCCATTGTCGCAAACAACAGTATATGTGCCGTCAGGATTAAATTTAATATCTTGTGCAGATGTTGATTCTGTTTTTGTTCCAAAGGATTCAGCCTGGGTCTTCATAAATAAAATCAATTCCATACCAGAACCGTTCCAACCAGGATAATTTTCCAGTTTGGCAATTTCACCAGTTTGACCGCCAAGTGACGGGCCAGTTAAAACCAAAGTTTTTTTATTTGCGCGACCACAATATATTGCGGCAGTCCATCCGGCGGGGCCAGAACCCAGAATAATTACGTCATACATATTTATTTTCCTATGGTTTTATTTGCCTGAATCATAGCACAAAAAGCGTTTGTTGCAAATATAAAATAGGGAAAAACTCTATTTCTTGAAATATTTTTTTAATGTTTCGTATGCAGCAGTAATTCGGGTAAATTCTGCGGTCGCAGATTCTTTGTTTGATGCTGTATCAGGGTGATATTTTTTTGCCAGTGCACGATATTTTATGCCAACTTCACGCCAAGAGGCATTGATATTTAACCCAAAAACCTGTAATGCAGATGTAATCTGGGTTGGAACTGTTTTCTTGGCTGGCATTTTATCAAAGTTTGAACGGCCAGTAAGAAAATCGTTCAGGAATTTTACATAATCTGCCTCATTCGCATTTGATTTTTCTTTATCTTTGTCTGCAACACCAAATGTTTCACGTTCCCATTCTGCATCAATTTCATCAGGTGTCATATTTGCGTAATAATTCCAATTTTTGTTATATTCAGCAGCATGTTCTTTGCAAAACCACCAGTATTCGCGCAAATCACGTGATTTAGGGGCACGACAAGTGCCTGCTTTGGTACAACCGATATGTTCACATTTTTTTATCATACTTTATATATCCTTGATTTCATTATGCGCCAAAGGATGCGCAGATTCAACTGTTTCACGCAATTTTTCTGGTAAAACATGTGTATATATTTGTGTCGTAGAAATATCTTCATGCCCCAGCATCGTTTGTATAACACGCAGGTTTGCGCCACCTGCCAATAAATGTGAAGCAAAAGAATGACGCAAAACATGTGGACTGACACGCTCTGGTTCTATGCCAGATAATACTGCACATTTTTTCAATGTCTTGAAAAAGCCGTCGCGCGTAATATGACCAGTGTTCGAATTAGATGGAAATATGTATCTAGAATCAATATCACCACGATATTGTAGCCATGTATACAGCGCGTTTTGGGCGGTTTGGTGCATTGGGACCAATCTTTCTTTGGCACCTTTGCCATGAATTAATAATCTATCACCCAAATTTGCAGTCATTGGTAATTCACATAATTCTGATACGCGTAATCCAGAAGCGTAAAGCAATTCAATCATGCAACGTAGTCGGACAGAATTTTTAATATCGCCAGCAGAAGATATAAGCAATTCAATTTCTTCTGGTGATAAGTATTTCGGCAATGTTCGTCCACGTTTTGGTAATTCCAGGTTAGATGTTGGATTTGTTTTGATTATTTTTTCCAACATTAAAAATTTATAAAAAGTACGCAATGCACTGGCCTTTCTGGCTATGGACGACGGTTTTTCTTGTAGATTTGATAAATATTTTTGTATGTCTTGGTCGGTGGCATTTAACAAATCGCCGATTTTATTTTGCGCGTCTATTAAATCAGAACGATACGCGTCTAATGTTTTTTGACTGCGACCTTTTTCTGCGGACAGAGCTTCAAGAAAAATGTCTATGTAATTCATGGGAATAATACGGTTTCCATCATATCTGTTTTTGGGCTGAACGATATAATCATTAAAATTAACAACACGATGACTATCGCCCAAATAATGTATTTTCTGTGATTATTTTTTTTCTTGTAAAAAGACATTTTTTCGCCTTTAGATTGTGTCAAAACTGGTTATAAACATGCAGGCACCTGCAATAATTATAATTTGTGGTGCCACAATTGCGAGCAGTGGTGGCAATGTTCCTGTTGTTCCAAGTGCATTGAACAAATTCACAACAAAATACAACGCAAAACAAGTTAGTATACCCAGACTGAATTTAAGACCAAAACTATAATTTCTGCGCTGTTTGGTTTGTGCAAATGCCATGCCTAACATAACCATTGCAATCATAGTCAATGGTAAAAATAGCAATGTCCAGAATTGAACCAGGTGACCGCGTGTAGTGACGCCAATCGCACCCATCTTGCGTATAAAATTAGGTAATTTCCAAAATGAAATTTGATCTGGTTGCAAGTATCTGTCCAATACTGTTTGTGGGGTTAGTTTTGTATCAATGTGTCTTTTTGTTTTTGTCGTGACCCCGTCTGAATTTAGAACTGTTGCAAGGTCTATGTCTAAACCAGATTGGGACAATGTTGCGTTTTTGGCGGATAAGCGTTCAGTTAATTTGAATGTTTTATCTTGCTTGAACACACTTACATCATGAAAAACAACATTTTTGTCTTGGATATTTATGTTTGTTGCGCGCACAGTTAAAAATCCATCATCTGACGATTCGCGTAGCCAAATTGCATCATCTATCAATTTCAATTGATGATTTGTCAGGTTGCGTGTAGCCAGATTTACAGAATATGGGTTCACAACTGTTGATGCGACAACACCAATCAATACCGCACCAATCAGAAATGGTTTGACAATTTGATATGGTGATAAACCCGCACCAGAAATAATGATCATTTCTGAAGATTTTGTTAATGTATAAGAAACAAGCAAGGTTCCCATAAATACGGCCAATGGTAAAAACATTGGTATGTATTCTAGCAATCGGGTCCATGCGTCAAACAATGTAGATATTGCATCAGGATTGGAAGATAACCTTTCCACAAATGTGACAGCAAAAATAATTCCGCATACAGTCAGCATCACGATAAAAAAACTGCTGAAAAAGCGATGCATCAGGAATCTTGTCAAAACTTTTGGTCTGAATATATACATAATAACATAGTATAATAGTTTGAAATGATAATTGCAAAATTAAAATTTATGGTATATCGTTATCATAAACTCTAAGGATTTTAATATGGAAAAAAGACCAATTTCGCGTCAGGGTTTTGACGCTTTGATTAAAGAATTGAAAGATTTACAGGAAAATCAGCGGCCAGAAATATTAAAGGTTATTGAATGGGCGCGCTCGCTTGGCGATTTATCTGAAAATGCAGATTATAGTGCTGCGCGTGAAAAACAGCGTAATATTGATAAAAGAATTCAGTTCTTGGAATCTGTCATTGAAAATGCCCAGGTTATTGATATAGACAGTTTATCTGGTGATCGCGTAATTTTTGGTGCTAAGGTTTTAACCGAAGATGAAGATGGTAATAAAATGGAATGTCGGATTCTGTCTGATATCGAATCAGATGGGCGCAAGGTGATATCATGTACATCGCCTGTGGGACGTGCTTTGATTGGGCACTGTGTTGGGGATACCTGTATGGTTAAATTGCCGGGCGGTGAAAAAGAATTTGAGATTATTGATATAAAATTCAAGGATTGACATGTCAATACGTGTTTTGCCAGATTTTTTGATAAACCAAATCGCGGCAGGTGAGGTTGTTGAAAGACCTGCAAGTGTTGTCAAAGAATTGGTTGAAAACGCGTTGGATGCAGGGGCGGACCAGGTTATCATTGATGTTGTTGACGGTGGACGGACTTTGATTTCTGTTATTGATAACGGTTCTGGTATGTCCAAAGAAGATTTATCAAACTGTATCATGCGACACGCGACATCTAAATTACCAAGTGACGATTTGTTGAATATAAATTTTATGGGCTTTCGTGGTGAGGCGTTGCCATCGATTGCGTCTGTATCAGACATGCTTATTGATACATGTAATGGTAAAGATAAAAATGGTTGGTGCATGAACGCCAATACAGCAGAAATCAAGCCGTCTGATTGGGAAAGTGGCACCAGGATTCGCGTGGCAAATTTATTTACCAAGACACCAGCCAGATTAAAGTTTTTGCATTCTGATAAAGCCGAAATGTTAAGTGTTTTGGAAACAGTTAAACGTTTGGCCATGGGGCGTACTAATGTTGGTTTTGTTTTGAATAACAAGTGGTTCTTTCCAAGAAATCAAGATTTGATTGAACGTATAATTGCGATTATGGGTGAAGATGTTCGTGACAAAATGTTAAATATCGATGCGCGTTCATCATCGTCAGATATGCGTCTATATGGTTATATTTCACATCCGACATTGCGTCGCGCTTCATCTGTGGACCAATATTTGTTTGTTAATGGTCGGCCGGTCAAAGATAAAGTGTTAGTTTCTGCTTTGCGGGCAGCTTATATGGACGTCATGCATGCACGTGAATTTCCTTTGTGTGCATTGTATCTGGATTTGCCATCAAATCATGTCGATGTAAATGTGTCGCCAGCAAAAACAGAAGTTCATTTTTTAGAACCAACACATGTGCGTGCATTTATTATTAAAACTTTGAGAGACGTATTATCAAAAACATTACAGCAAAATTCTGGTATTCAATATATACAACCAAAGTCAGAAACGCAGTTTGATATGCCAACTGTGCAAACGTTTTTCAATAATGCAAATATTGAACAAAGAAATCATATAAAAACATTTGTTGCTGAACCTGTATACAGCAGAAACAGCTGTATACATGAATATGAACAATATAAAAAAGATAATAATATACAACAATCTGATTCTGAATTTGATTTGCCTTTGGGACGTGTAATTGGGCAATTAAATAATAAATATATTCTGGCAGAAAATAAAGACGGTTTGATTATTGTTGATCAACATGCTGCACATGAAAGAATTACGTATGAAAAATTGCGTTTACATAAAATCAAGACCCAACCATTGTTGACACCATTGGTTATTCGTTTGCGTGAAGAAGATGTTATGGCTGTATTGAACATAGCAAGTGAATTGAAAGATTGTGGTTTACAAATAGATGCGTTTGGTGATGATGCTATTGCTGTTTTCGAAAAGCCGTCTGATTGGGATTTGAATTGGGAACAATGTATGCATGAAATTGCAGATGAAGTGCGTGTGTATGGCCATTCGTCCAAATTAAATGAAAAAATACATTTGAAGTTGGCTAATTACGCATGTCATCATTCTGTTCGTGCAGGTCAAAAATTAAATTATGAACAAATGAATGCGCTTTTGCGGGATATAGAGCAGACAGAACGCGGAACAGAATGTAATCATGGACGGCCTGTTTATAAAGTAATATCAATGGCAGAACTGGACACTATGTTCGAGCGTATCTAGCGCGGTTTTTTGCTTTACATGCATGTGTTTTTTTACTACTGTTATTCTATAAAAAAGGAGATTATTCATGAATCAGACAGCAGAAGTTGCAAATCAAGTTGGTCAAAATATACCATTGAATGCCCAGCAAGGTAGTGTTTGGGGAATGGTTGTTTATTGTGTGGTTATCATCGGAATTTTATATTTGTTCATGATACGGCCGAATAAAAAACGTATGGCTGAATATCAAAAAATGATTGATAGTATCAAAGTTGGCAATCGTATATTGGCAGCGGGTATTTATGGAACTGTCAAAAAAGTAAACGAAAAAACAATTGAAATGGAAATCGCAAAAGGTGTTGTTATTGAAGTCAGTAAAAATGCTGTTGCGGGTATAGAGTAATTTAATAGAGGTTCTGGAATGTTTAGAAAACTGGCTATAATTTTTGTTGCTTTGTTTGGGATGTTGTTGGCAGTTCCAACTTTGGTCCCATCGTTGGCGCCATATTTTCCATCTTGGATAAGACCGATTCCTTTGGGATTGGATTTGAAGGGTGGGGCGCAACTTTTATTAGAAGTTGATACCGATGTTATGTTAAAGGAAAAGTCTGCACAATTGTATGATGAAGTGCGTTCTGCATTGATAGATCGTGATAAAGGTGTTATTCGTTTTTCTGATTTGCGTAATACTGGTAATGGTGTCAGTTTGGTTGTTCGTGAAGATGATATGGTTTCGAAAGCCAAGGGGCGCCTGAAACGCGTGTTGGGCAACAATGTCGATATTTCATCTAGTGGAAAAAATCTGAAAATATCTTATACAGCAAAAGCGCGTGAAGAAATGGTAAATGATGCTATGTCGCGCAGCATTGAAATTGTTCGTCGTCGTATTGATGCACTGGGAACCAAGGAACCATCAATTCAATCCCAAGGTGGCAAATATATATTGGTTCAATTACCTGGTGTTGATAACCCCGAACATATAAAAAATTTGATTGGGCGGACGGCTAAAATGTCTTTTCATTTGGTAAATGAAAATATTACACCTGAACAGTTGGCGTCTAATCATGCGCCTTCTGGGACAATCTTTTTGTCAGATATAAATAATCCAGAAGCAAAAATCGCGGTTTATTCTCGTATAGAGGTTTCGGGGGACAGCTTGAAAAATTCAGAAGCGTCATTTGATCAAAATAATATGCCGGTTGTGACGACTGAATTTGATGCTTCCGGAACGCGTCGTTTTGCAAAGTTGACAACAGAGCATGTTAATGAACGCTTCGCTATTGTTTTAGATGACAAGGTTTTATCTGCGCCAACGATTCGTGAACCAATTCCAGGGGGACGTGGTCAAATATCTGGTGGTTTTACATTACAGGGTGCAAAAGATTTGGCTGTGCTATTGCGTTCTGGTGCTTTGCCTGCGCCATTATCTGTGATAGAAGAAAGAACTGTGGGTGCGGGTTTAGGTGCTGATACAATCGCAACAGGAAAAATAGGTTCTGCGGTTGGTGTTATATTTGTATTGGTGTTTATGCTGATGCTGTACGGCTTCTTTGGTTTTATTGCGGATGTAGTTTTGATTGTTAACCTGATGATGATAATAGGTATTTCTGCATTATTTGGTGCAACGCTTACATTACCTGGTATTGCGGGTATCGTGTTGACATTGGGTATGGCGGTTGATGCAAATATTCTACCGTTTGAAAGAATTAGAGACGAAGTGCGTAGCGGTGCACCGACTTTGCGTGCTGTGGAATATGGTTTTACACGTTCTACGAAGACCGTTCTGGACGGTGAATTAACAAATTTAATTTGTGCATTGATTTTGTTCCAGTTTGGTGCGGGTCCGATTCGTGGGTTTGCTGTGACATTGTCAATCGGTGTCGCGACTACATTGTTTACTTGTTTATTATTATCAAAAGTATTTGTTGATTATTACATGAACGGTAAAAGTCGAAAAATTGGTTATATAAGAAATAAATAAAAATGCGAAGGAGTTAGTTATGAAACTGCATTTTATGAAATATCGTAAATTGTCTTACTGGATTTCTGGTATTTGTATTTTGTTGTCTATTTTATCTATTGCGATAAAGGGCTTTAATTATGGTATTGACTTTTCTGGTGGTATATCCATGGAAATAACACCAACAACAGCAGATTATACTATTGATAAAATGCGTCATGATTTGGAAGCGTTCAAACCAGAGTTGCAATCTGTTGATGGTAATTCCATTTTATTGCGTGTGGGTTTACCAAAGGGATCAACTGATGAACAACAAAATGTCAGAGTTGCCGAAATTAAAAATATATTGGGTAATCGTGTAGAGTATTCCCAGGTTCAAGTTGTTGGACCAAAAATCGGTGGTGAATTGATACGCGGTGGTGTGTTTGCTATATTAGTATCCTTTATTTTGATGGCTGTGTATATCTGGATTCAGTATCGTGGTGGTTATGCAGTTGGCTCTTTTGTATCGTTGGTGCTGGATTTGATTTTGATGTTTGGTTTCTTTTCTATCACAGGTTTGGAATTTAATCAGACCGCTATTGCTGTTATTTTGATGGGGGTTGGGTATTCCATAAACGATAAAGTGGTTAATTATGACCGCATAGATGAAAATATTAAAAAGTATCACAAAATGCCAATGTCCGATTTGATAGATTTGTCTGTAAATGAAATGTTATACAGAACAATAATGACCAGTGTTTCTACTATATTGGCTATGGTTGGTATTTATATATTTGGCGGTCAGATGTTGCGTGAATTTGCTGTTGCTATGACTTTTTCAATTGTCATGGGAACACTGACCAGTATCTATATATCCAATGTTATTCTGTATCACTTTAATTTAAGGGAAACAGATTATTAAAGTATTGCTGTCTTAAAGAAGGAAAGGAGAAAGCAATGAATTTTAAGTGTATATTGGCAAGTTTGGGCATATTTTTATTCCCCGGCTTGGTTATTGCGTCTGATTCGTTGTTTCAAGATAATTCGGTAATTGACGGAATTGAAGTCGCAAAGGTTTCGGACGTGTTTGCTGATATTTATGAAAAACTGGACGGCGTAAATTGGGCGGGTAAAAACATAAATGTCGCGATTGAAAATCTGGAATCTCTGAATCCACAGGCGCATATTGCTGCAACTGGTGAACGTGTCGTTTTGGTTTGGGGCGATGAATTGATTGCAAATTATCCGTATCCATCAGAAAAGAATTGGCAAGAATATGGTCAAATTACAACTGCTTTGATTATGCAAATGCGTGAACATGATTCACGTTTGCGTTCTTTGCGTGATGTTGAATTATATGATGTTGTTGTAAATGCTTTGCTATCTGGTGTTGATGAAAATGGCAGTTATATATATTCCAAAGATATGATAAATAACCAGGATACCAAAATTTTAACCAGTATCGGTTTTGACGGTGGGCGTGATGAACGCGGTAATTTTCGGGTGACGGGTGTATTCAAAGATTCTCCTGCTGATATGGCCGGTATTCATGAAGGGGACATAATTTCAGAAATAAATGGTCAACGCGTATCAAAAATGACTGATAGTGATATATCTGCTGTGTTATCTGGTTATAATTCTGGAACATCTAAATTGAAATTATTGACATCAACGGGAAATAAAAATGTGACTTTGCGTCGTGCTACGGTCGTTTTGGCTGATGCTGATATTATATATCGTGGTTTGGATGACAATAATGGTGGAATACTTGAAATCATCGTTCATAAAATATCTGATGGGGCGGTTGATATTATAAACGAAGCGTTGGCTAAACATAGTAATGCAACAGGTATTATTTTAGATTTACGAACCAGTATTGGTGACAATGAAAAAGCGGCTGCAAAATTAGCAGGTTTATTTATTGGTCAAAAACCTGTTATGCGCATAGCAGAAACTGCATTTGATGAATTAGAGGTTGTGCCAGGTGGCGAAGCAATCACAGAAGCACCAGTTGTCGTTTTAATATCTGACACAACGCGCGGAACCTCAGAGGCTGTGGCTGCCGCGTTTTATGAAAACGATCGTGGTGTTTTAATTGGGACCCCAACTGCAGGGCATTCCAGAATAGCCAGTTTGATTGATTTGAAAAACGGTGGCGTATTGGAATTGTTTAACAAGTCTGTGAAGACCGGTTCAGGAAAAGTTTTGGACGGTCGTGGTGTGTTTCCATTGGTATGTTTGTCTAATATCAGAAACGAATCGCAACAAGAAGTATTTTTCTTGAACATTATGAACGGTGAATTTAATGCGCATGATTATAACAAAGATACCAAGGTTAATGTTAAATCTTTGCGTAAGGCGTGTCCGAAAATAACAAGTGGCACAGACGAAGATAATGTTGCGACGGCGGTAAGTGTAAAGGTTTTGACTGATAAACAAATATACAAAGAACTAATGGATTTATAAAATGTTTATAAACAAAGATAATACATTGAAATGGAAACGGGTTATTGTTGGTGCGCTTATCATGTTAGCGTTGATATTTGGTTGCGTGTTTTGGTGGGACAAATTTTTGTATTCCATAATTCATCGCCCAGACTGCAATACGTGGACATTAAGTGATGGGACATTATGTTCAATCGCAATTATTATCGGCAAGATATTCGGTGCAAAAGTATGGTTGTCTGTGTCATTTTTATCTGTATTGTTTTTCTTTGTATACAAGGCGTTAAATAATGAAAACGATTTTAGATATGCGTTTGTAAAAATTAAAAACAGTTACGTTTTTTATATATTGTGTTCTGTGATTTTGGCGATAATGACAACAGGTTTATTGAAAGTATTGATTGGTCGTGCCAGACCCGTTTTGTTTGATGCGCTGGGCAAGACTTTCTTTGAGCCATGGACATTTAATAATGTATTTAATTCTATGCCGTCTGGGCATACTGCGACCAGTTTTGCAGGTCTTGTTATGATTGGAATGTTATTTCCGCGTATAAAATGGGCAACTTGGACAATGGCGATAATTATTGGTTTTTCGCGTATTTATGTCGGTGCGCATTGGCCAAGCGATGTTATATTGGGGGCTTTTGTTGGTATGCTGAGTGCTGATTTGGTAAAAGTTGCGCTTCGTAAAATCAATTCTAAATGATTTTTGCACTTTGTTTTAATTTGTGATAAAATACCCGATATGGAGAAAAAATCTAGATTTTTGCCGACCAGTATTTCTGTGATGTTGCGTAATTTATTGTTGCGTGGTGTAGGGATTGTTTTGTGTTTGTTGTCTTTGTGGCTGGTTGTTTCTTTGATTGTTCTGAATCCATATTTGACTGGTTTTGCAGCAGATGGTAATTTCGGTGTCCAGGGTATAACTGGTAATGCTGTTGGTTTCATAAGGTATATGCTGGGCTTTATTCCGACTTTATTTTTGTTTTTATGTTTGGGCAGGTTTGGTTTGAGTTTGCTGATTGGTTGGGACGAAGAAAGGGCGCCTGAATATAATTTTTTGCGTGGTTTTGTGACTTTGTGTATCGGTTCTGCGGGTTTGGGATTGATTTCTGTATCTAATACATACGGTGGTATGGCTGGCGCGATTGTTGCGTCAGATATTGGTCCAATGTTGTCTGTTGCGTCAATTCCTGTGGGTATTGTTTTGTTGGTATTGTTTTTTGTAATGGCTGGAATTTTATTGCATGTAAAATGGTATCATGTCCGAAATGCGCTGTATACAACATATCGTTTGTTCCGCTCAATGATGTCTGCATTCCATTTGATGAAGCCATTAGAACCGGAATACGAAGAAGAAGAAATTGAAGAAGAAGAACCCGAAGAAGAGGAAGAAGAAGTTGCGGAAGAAAAACCAAAACGTAAACGTGCAACACGCAAAAGAAATGTCAGCACAGAAGAACACGAATATGAATTGCCTGATCCTGAACTATTGGAAAAGTCTGTGTTTGGTAAAAATGTTATAACACCTGAATTGAAAGCAAATGCCGAAGCTATGGAAATTCATTTCTCGGAATACGGTGTAAATGGCAAGGTTATGGGAATACATCCGGGACCGATTGTGACCCTATATGAATTTATGCCGGACAGCGGAACGCGTATGGTTGATGTTAGCAAGACTGTAAAAGATATGACGCGCGCCATGGCGACAGAAAATATCCGTATTGCGCATATACCATCAACACAATTGATTGGTGTTGAAATGGTGAATCTGAAACGTCAGACTGTTCGATATCGTGGTTTAATTGATAATAATTTATTTATGAATTCTAAATATAAAATACCATTGGCATTGGGTGTCGATATCGGTGGTAATCCAATGTATTATGACTTGGCAAAAATGCCACATATGTTGATTGCTGGTCGAACAGGTTCTGGTAAATCTGTGTTTGTTCAATCTATTATAACATCTATTGTTTATCATTTTACACCTGATAAATGTAAATTGATGATTATCGATCCCAAGGGTGTTGATTTTGGATTCTGGGATGATATTCCACATTTAATTACACCAATTGTAAAATTGGATCCTGCGGCTGCTGTGAACGCGTTAAAATGGGCTGTGCGCGAAATGGAAGACAGATATAAACAATTACAGTTGGTCAATGCACGTAATATAGAAAGTTATAATGAAATTGTGACGGCTAAACGTGAAAGTGGTGAAACGATAACTCGTCAGGTTGCTGTCGGAACAGACCCCGAGACCGGTGAAATGGAATTCGAAACCCAGGAAGTTGATTTGTCTGATATGCCATACATTGTTATAGTTATTGACGAGGTTGCAGACCTGATGTCGCTGGCGCGTAAGGAAGTAGAAGCGTGTGTGCAACGTATTGCCCAGAAAGCACGTGCAGCAGGTATTCATTTGGTGATGGCTACGCAAAGACCAGATGCAACGACAATCACAGGCGTTATCAAGGCGAATTTCCCAACACGTATTTCTTTCCAGGCGCGCAGTAATATCGATTCTATGACAACATTGGGTGAAAAAGGGGCCGAGAATTTGTTGTCTTGTGGTGATATGTTGTTTAGTGAGGCTGGACGTGTTCCTGTGCGTATACATGCTGCATTTATTTCTGATGAAGAATTGACCGCAATTGGTGATTTCTTGCGCGAACAGGGTGAACCAGAATATGCAGAAGGAGTCACATCGGAAGAGGGGGCAGATGATGAATCTGGTGAAACAGTTTCGTCTGTGAAAGAGGCTAAGTCTGCAGATTTATATGAACAGGCCAAAGAAATTGTTTTGCGTGATAAAAAACCGACCATTTCTTATCTGCAACGCCGTTTGGCAATTGGATATAACAAAGCTGCAACCCTGATTGAACGTATGGAAGAAGATGGCTTAATCAGTGCAGCAGACGCTTCTGGTAAACGCCATATTTTATAAATTTTATGTGTTGTGTAATTTTTTTCTTATTTTGGGCTTTTTTATAACCGTTTTTTATGATATAATCTTGATATAATTAAAAGGAGTTTTTGTATGAAAAAATATATGCTTGTTTTGGCGATGCTTGGGATTATGCCTGTTATGGGAGCTAATGGATACGAATATACTGATGACAGTGCCCAGTATGTTGTGACGCGTCAGTCCAAATCTGGTTCGTATAAAAAAACAAGCAATGTCCGTAAAAAGACAGGCGGTTATCACAATACTATTACAAATAATTTTTATTACAACGGTCAGCCAGCACAAATGCACAAACGTGCACCATTGGAATATAATGAAGAAGATATTGTTGTATATGATGAACCTGTGGAACAAAAACGTGTTGTGCGTGAAACCAGACCTGCACGTTCGTCCCAGGAACGTCGTTATTTCTTAGCACATCCGTTCTTTCAACCATTAAAGGGCAAGTTTGGTTCTGTGACCGATTTGTCTTATGCAAAAAACAGTTTCAAGTTTGATATTATTGATGCACATATTGAAGATAAGGATACCACTAATAGTGGCTTTCTTAACCCATCTGCGGATGGGGTTGGTGGTGTTGGTGGTAAGTCAAAAACATCGCAATTAGTGGTCAAAGAAGATTTAAGTTTTGGTTTGTCTGATGATTTAGCTTTGATATTGATGGCGCAATACGATAAAACAAAAGTCAAAATGGGTGAATGGTCAGCCCCAAATGAACCAGAAGAGCAAGGCAATATTTCGGGTTTGAATGTGTTTGGTATTGGGTTGCAGAATCGCTTTTTGGATAATGATAAATGGATTGCTATGTTCTCTGGCTTTTTCCAGCATCAAAAAGATACAGCAAATTCATTTGTATTTGATACCAAGGTTGGATATAAAATTGACAGAACGACATTATATGGTTTGGCACGTTTTGGATATTCTAATTTGATCAACGGCGATATGTATGGTGCACTTGTTAACGAGACTGATGGCGGTTGGATAATGTTATCATATAAACAAGACGTCAAAGATGTTATTTATGTTGAAGGTGGCATGGGGGCATTTTCTGTATTAAATAAATATACATACTTGGGTGGTGAATTGGTTTATGGCTATTATGATTGGCATAATCAGTTGAATATCAAGGGGACGCTCGGTTTCCAACCAAGTGAATCTTTTGCGTTAAGTCTGTATGGTTCCGTATCTTTGTATGATTCAGCCAAGGGTAAAACTAAACAGTATATGCAATACGATGTAAATCCAGATTTGTCAAATTTTCCAACCCTGAATCCAACTTCTAGGTTAGCTTACACGACTGGTGATTACAAGATTAACAGTTATAATGAATGGAAAATTGGTGTCCAGGCAATCTTGTACTTCTAAATAAACTTTATTAACACGGTGGTGGCGTTTTACAATGAAAAAAATTATATTTGCTTTGTGTGGTTTAATTATCACAAATGTTGCGATTGCAGAGGGTGTGGTTTTATCAGATACTTATGTTTCGGATGATGATTCTGTGACAGAAGAACAATTTGTTGCGCCCAAAATATCTCAATCAAATTCTGGTCAAAAATCTAATGGCTATGCTCGGCAACAAATAAGACCTGCATTTGGTAGTGTTTTAGCAAATGATTTGTCTGACCCACTATTTTTTGTTCCAGATGACAGGTTTTTGTCTGATACATTTGCGAATTTTGAGGATAGCAAACTACGTGTTGGGCAATATATTGGTTATGGTATAAACAACAATTTTGTTATTCATGCAAAAATGCATTATCAGATTGATTTTACTCGCGCTCATGAAAATGGTTTTTCCAGTACTGAATTTGGTGGTGAATATCGTATGAATCATGGGGGTGGTCAATCAAAAATTGTTTCTGATGCCTTGTTTGGATTAAAAGTGTGGGGCTCTTCACATGTCCGGACTCCTGAATACGCAGACTCATCTTACTATGCCGGATTGCGTTTTGGTCGCACTTTTGCGGGTTTGACATTGGCCGGTACTGCAAAATCCACGTGGGTATTCAAAGATGATCGTGGCGTATCTTATATCGACCTTGTGCCAGAGGCTTATTTCCGTTTCCAATATGATTGGCGCGGTGGTATCGGTTTTGATTTCAGAAAGTCTACTAACAGATATTTATTGCCAAACCAAGAATGGTTAAATCTGAAATTATTGCGTCAATATGGGAATACACAATGGGTTGGTCATTTTGACTATGAATTCGAATCAGAACAAGTGCAGGTTGGTTTAGATATTAAAATACTGTTTTAATTGAAGACTATTTCTTTCTGAAACTGTTCCAGTATTCAAAACGTTTCTTGATTTCGCGTTCAAATCCGCGTTCGACAGGTTTATATAAACTGACGCGTTCCATGTCATCTGGAAAACAGTTTTGACCGCTGCAACCGCTTTCTGTTTCAGGGTCATAAACATAGCCGTCACTGTATCCCAAATCTTTCATCATTTTTGTTGGGGCGTTCAAAATATTTTTTGGTGGCATTAAACTGCCTGTGTCGCGTGCAACCCGATAAGAAGCCATTTGTGCCTTGTATGCAGAAATACTTTTTGGTGCAGTTGCTAAATATATAACCAATTCTGTTATGGCTATGTCACCTTCGGGTGAGCCCATACGTTCATAAATCTGCCATGCAGACAGCGCAAGTTGCATTGCATTTGGATCCGCCAGCCCGACATCTTCCATTGCAAATCGTGTCAATCTGCGTAATACATATCTGGGGTCTTGACCAGATGTTATCATGCGTGCAACCCAATAAAGCGCAGCGTCCGCGTCAGAGGCGCGCAAAGATTTATGCACGGCAGATATTAAATTATAGTGTTCATCCCCAGATTTATCAGACATTGGCGCGCGTTTTTGTATTACATTATTTAATGTTTCGGGGGTTAAATCTTTCTTGAATTTTGCGCCAGATATATATTCAATCGTGTTCAGCAAAAATCGTGCGTCACCATCTGCCATTTTTGCCAGGTGTATTTTTCCATCTTTTGTAATTGGTAATTTTTTATCCAGATATTTTTCAGCCCTGTCAATCAAAGTCAATAAATCAGCTGTAGACAGCGGTTTTAATACACCAATATGACAACGTGATAATAATGCGTTATTCAGATTGAAACTGGGGTTTTCAGTTGTTGCCCCAATAAATGTGACAGTGCCATCTTCGAGATATGGCAATAATGTATCTTGCTGGGTTTTATTAAATCGATGAATTTCATCTATGAATAACAATGTGTTTCGACCAATGTCGCGGTTCATACGCGCAGCATCCATTGCTTTTTTTATATCAGCAGTTCCAGAAAATACAGCGGACATCGGGACAAAGTCCATGTCTATGGAATTGGCCAGTGCGCGCGCAATTGTTGTTTTGCCACAACCTGGGGGACCCCATAAAAGCAAATTAGATAAATTGCCACTTTCAACCATACGATGAACAATGCCGTTTTCACCCAGTAAATCGGTCTGGCCGACAATTTCATCAATTGTCTTGGGCCTCATTAAATCTGCCAAAGGTCTTGTCATTTTTTTCTGGTTTTATTTTATTTATTATCTATTTATGGTATAATAATCATATTAAATTACAAAAGTTTTATCAAGTTGTTAGATTAAAATGATAACTTGTTGATTTTTGTCTTGAATCAGGTGGTAATCATGAAAGTTTATGTGAATTATGAAGATAAAAGTTGGCAAAAATATGATATAGATTTTGATAAAATCGCATCTGCAGCGGTTTCTGCCAGATACAAAGATTCAGAGGTTTCAATAACCTTGGTCGATGATGAACAAATTCATAAATTAAACAAACAATATCGTGGTATAGACAAACCAACAAATGTTTTATCTTTTGAATTAGGTGACGATGTTTTGTTGGGTGATATTTTTATATCGCTGGATACTGTTAAACAGGAAGCGGTTGCGGCAGGTATATCTGTTCCCGAACATACTGCGCATATGATTGTTCATGGTATGTTGCATTTGCAGGGCTATGACCACATAAATGATAAAGATGCAGAAATTATGGAAAGTAAAGAGATACAAATATTGAAAAAACTTGGCTATAAAAATCCGTATGCAGAATCTGATGATGATAATCCATTTTGCACAACAGAATCATGTTGCCCTGGGAAATTCATAACAAAATTGAAATCTATCAAAATCAAAGAAAATGGTTTTTGGCAGTGTTTGTTAAGCGCAATATTTGGAATAATGTGTTCATTTGGTTTTGCGCCTTTCAATTTGTGGATGTTATCAGTTGTTGGTATTGCTGGAATGTATTATCTGATGACGAAATCGCATAAGAAAGTTAGTTTTATTAAATCGTGGTTGATTGCTTTTCCGTTCGGTGCTTTTTACGGTATATCTATGTTTTGGTGGGTCTTGAATTCTATTTATGTTGTTCCTGAATTGGCACAACAATTTGCAGTATGGACAATACCCGCATTGATTGGTATCGGTTTAGTGTGCGGAATTATATTGTCTTTGCCGTTTGCGATAATTCGTTATATGCCAAGAAAAACAGCGAATAGGGCGATTTTATTCGCTGCGTCTTGGACGTTGGTATTATGGTTGCGTGAATGGGTTTTTACAGGTTTTCCATGGAATCCGATATCTAACATAACTATGACTATGCCGATGGTTATTAATTCAATTTCCTTGTGGGGGGCATTGGGTCTATCTTTTGTAATAATCGGATTAATAGCGTCATTTGTGGAATTATTAAGGTATAAAAAATCGTTGTCGTGTTGGCTTGTGTTTATAATGTATATTTTGTTATTTGTTGTTGGTTGTGTTTATGGGTTGCATAATATGCGTAAATCAGATATGAAAAATCCAGATAATACACCAGTAATAAGAATCGTGCAACCTGCGCAATCTGCTGTATACAAGATTCCAAAGTCCAGACAAGATGCACAAGAAATCGCAGAACAAAAAGTGCAAGATTTAATCAAATGGGCCATGGACGATAAAACAGTATCACCAGATTTGGTTGTGTATCCAGAAACTGCATATCCGTATATAATCGTTGACGATAAATTCCCACTTTCACATATATTAAATACAAATGTCATTATGGGTGCGAACAGTTATAAAGATGGCAAAATGTATAATTCAATGGTTGTTGCAGATAAGACTGGTTTTGTAAAACACCTATACAGCAAGTCGCATTTGGTGCCATTTGGCGAATATGGGCCGTTTGGTGGTATAATTCCATCCCCCGCACAATTGAGTCCAGGTAATGGCAGAGAGATAATATCGTTAAATACGCAATATGGTAATTTCCTTGTCGCTCCTGCGATTTGTTATGAAATCATTTTCTCTGATTCTTTGGTGCCTTATGGTTTATCACCAAACGCGATAATAAATATAACAAACGATACTTGGTTTGGAACGACGCCTGGTGTTTATCAGCACTTGGATATGGTAAAACGCTATGCCATAGAATCAGGTTTGCCGGTTATTCGTGCAAATTATTCAGGTATCAGCGCGTTTGTTATGCCTGATGGAAATGTTGAATCTTGGTTGCCAGTTGGTCAAAATGGGACTATTGATGGAATTGTTTGGGGTGCGCACAATACGCTGTATAGAAGATTTGGGCGTAATATATGGATGATATTTATTTTGTTGTTTTCAACAATTGTTTCAATATCCATATCCGTATTTCAGAAGAAAGATTAGACCCTGGTTTTCGATTGTCATCAATTTCTTTGATTATGGCTGCAACAGGCTTGTTTTGTTGCTGTGCAAGTGTTTTTAATACATCAAAGAATTCTTGTTCCAAAGAAATACTAGTCTGATGTCCTGATAAAGATATTGATATTTTGTGCATTTTATATTTTTCCAACAATAAGACAATCCAGCATTGCGCGGTACGGGTCATCGTATTTGCGCAATACAGCCAAATTCAGGTTGTCCAGCATAAAGCAATTTCCCATTGCATCTGTGGCAAACCAAAATAAATCATTCCGACCAAACACTGTTTTTCCAAATAAATTTTTGTTTCCGCTCACTTCTTTGTTTATATCAATAATCGAAGGTAATGGATATTTTATTCCACGGTTAACCTCTGACGGACCGAATATACATGCAGAGCCCAATGTTATGCCGAAAGTGTTATAATACAAATCTATCAAAAAAGATGGCAACATAGCTGCGCGCAGGTCTTTCAGAATAGTATTTGTTGTGTTTATTATGCCAAATTGCCCGGTTGGCGCTATAATTGCACCACGAGATTTTATTAAAGATATAAACTCATTGGTTGTCATTTATTCATTTCCCCGTCCAGATGAAAAGAATGCAGATTGAGATAATCTGTCAGATGTTGCATTTCCGCCAGTACCACCAGTCGCCAGATTTGTTGATACATAAATTTTTTTTGCTGGGTTTGGTAAAAATACAGTTTTTGCATCGCTTTGTTCAATAATAAATCGATCCAGATTATGGCTTTGCGGAAAAGTCAAACACATAAACATATTGTCCAGATTGATTTTGCCGCCCCATATCAGTGGAATCCTGAAACGCAGAGACAGATTATCTGGCATTTGCTTGCCCATTATCAAATTCATGAATTCGTCTTGGGATAAATTCAGAAACGCTATTTCTTCGAAAGAGTCTGTTAAAGATGCCAAGAATTCGCGACGCATAGCAGAATATTTTATAAACCAATCATTATCAATAACACAACGATTCGGTGTATATTCCATAACTGGCATGTCGTCCATGCCCAGTGCTGTCAACCTCTCCAATGCTGAACTTTCGTTAAATTGCATTTTTTATCAAGCCTTTTACACATTTTTAGCATATTGTATGATTGTGTCAATATAATCTGAATAGGCATCAAAATTTTCACGATCTGAATCGTCTAGCGCTGGATTTGGGTTGTTGTTTATAAAATTTCTTAATTCGTCCATGGAATGAAATACAAGTACTTCGTTATTTGATTCATATAAATGCCTTGTATCCAAAATAAATGCGGAAGTATTTATCGATATATCTTCGAGTGTTTCTGTAAATATAGATTTTAATTTGGCTACAGCTGATTGGAATTTGTTTATATCACAATCAACAGCACCAAACCAAACCAATTCGTTTGTACCAATAGCAAATAAATTCGTTGTAAAACCAGTGATTGTCAAATTTGGTTTAACCGTATAACCCGCATCTGTAAATATTTCTGCTAATTCAGAATCATAGATGTTCGGTTGCTTGATTTCTGGGTCTGTTTTTTGTTGAATATATTTCTGCGTTGCGATTTCTGCCATGTTCTTGGGCAGATTTAACTTTGGTGGTTGCTGCAAAGATATTGCGGGTTTTAGTAGTGGTATTTGTTCTTTTGCAATGTTTCTTGTGGTGTCTGTGTCTTTTATTTGAATTGGTCGATATGTGGTCATAGTTGTTTTTTGTTTGAATATGTTGCGAAAACGCGGTTTGAATATCAAATACAAACCAAATATAAAAAGAAATATCGCAATTCCCAGTGATATATAAAAAAGTTTGTTAATAGGGGTGTGTGATGCCTGTAATTTTGATAATTCATTCCAATGAATTGCATCAAACATATTAAACCCGAATCGCACATTTAGCCAAAACGATAACCCAAGCAAAATTGAAGTGCCGAGTAATATAGATGCTAAAATTTGTCCGGGGTATTTTTTCATTTCGTTTCCATTATATCATATTTTGTGATAGACTTACAGTCAAATGATAGAGGCAAATGAAGTTTTTTCGGAATTTGATAAACGAATCGCATTTTGGTGTGACGGGGCTGCTGATACCAGTGATTTGGCAAATTTTGCGAATAGCGGCATAGAAAACAAAGTCAATTTAATATCTGTTTTGCCAGAAACAGTTTATTTTTTATGGGCATGTCTTGAAAAAAACAATGTAAAAATATTGTCCAGATATCACTTTGCACCGCTCCAGAAAAATATGGATAAGGATGTTTCAGAATTGGTCTCAAACATTTCCGATGGTTTCAAGAAGGGCGCAAGTGGTGCACAAATTTTTGTTCGGAAACGTGATTTTGAACGCTTTATTGATATATTAAAGTTCGTTCGTGATGATTTATTTTTTGGACATGATTTATGTATTTGTTTTGATATAAACGATATTGGGTTTGCCGATTGGGATATGATTTTCCAAAGATTACGAGATATTCGTGCGAATGGGATTTGTTTGACATTAAACGAAGATATTGGCAATCGGTCTGATTTTGTTGGTCGTGTTTATGGTATGTTGCAAAAGTGGGATTTTAACGGCGAACTGCATTTTGTTCTGAATAATGATTATGAGCGTATAGACCAGGTTATTCGGTTGGTTGAATCTGAAAAGAAAGAATTATCCGATAAATTACACTTTTTCTTGGAATACTAATCATTTGATAGAATCAGATATTTTGGGTTGCTGGTTCCTGCTTTATTTTTCAACTGGTATCTAGTTTGTATTATGCCCAAATCGGTCGATTTTATTTTCAATTTTGTTTGTTGTAATTGTGCCTTTATCCAGTCATAGTATTCCCAATGGTCTGTGCCAATTATGATTTCGCCATTAGGTGACAAATATTCGGACAAAAGGCTTAAGAAATCATGGTTTAATAATCTGCGTTTTTCGTGTCTTGCTTTTGGCCATGGGTCAGGGTGCAATACCCAAATTTGTGAAAATCTGACAGACTTGAATTCGGGGCTATGCAGCAGAATACGGACATCATCGGGATAAACGCGTATATTTTTGTATTCGTTTGATAATGTATTATCCGATTCGTTTGTTATAGCAGAAAGCAGGGCGGCAACCCCGTTTGCAAAGGGTTCTGCGCCAATAACAATGTTATCTGGGTTATTGATTGCCAGATCACGTAAATGTTCGCCATTACCAAATCCAATTTCTAAAATTGCCGGTTTTGTGCTATATACATCAGATTTTGGATTGATTTGTGGAAGCAAGTTTTCCATTAGCCATTGTTTACGGTTGGACAATTTTTTACCATGTCTGCGACCAAAGGTTCGCAGTTCTTTTGTTCCAAAATGTTTTAATTCTTGTTTTTCCATATATTTAGTATAAAATCAGTTTGTTATAAAAACAAGGTGAAATAAAAATGCGTAATGGATTATCAAAAGATTTGATTGCACGTGTGCTTGGTGGTGCACCCAGATGGGCGTTGGATGAATTGGAGGCAAAGTTTCCACCGCGTCAATTACCAGAAGGGGCTTTTGTGACCCGTTTTGCACCCAGTCCAACAGGTTATATGCATTTAGGTGGATTATATAGTGCGCTGATTGATTATAAATTAGCCAAACAATCAAATGGATTGTTTTTGTTGCGCATAGAAGATACTGATACCAAACGTGAGGTTAAAGAGGCGGTTGACATAATAATCAATTCTCTGGAAACATTCGGGATAAAAAATGATAATAATGTTTCTGATTATGGTCCATATTATCAGTCGCAGCGTAAAGATATTTATCATAGTGTTGTTGCATATTTGTTGGGAAAGGGCCTTGCGTATCCTTGTTTCTTAACCCAAACCGAAATGGACGAAATTCGCGAAAAGCAAAAAGCGGCAGGTTTTGCAACTGGTATTTATGGTGAATTTGCACGTGACAGAGATATAAGTGAAGAAGATATTATCAAGCATCTTGATAATGGTGAGGTACCATCAATTCGTTTATATTCGATGGGTAATCCAGAAAATAGAATATATTGCAAAGATGCAGTGCGCGGGTCTGTATCTGTCCCGGAAAATAATGAAGATATCGTTTTGATTAAGTCTACTGATAGATTGCCTACATATCATTTTGCTCATTTATGTGATGATCATTTTATGCGTGTGACCCATGTTGTGCGCGGTGAAGAATATTTTGGAACTGTGGCTTTGCATATACAAATGTTTCGTATGATGAACTGGCAATTACCAAATTATATTCATACGGCAACGCTAGATAAAATTGATGCAGAAACCGGTAAACAAAGAAAATTATCAAAACGTAAAGACCCGGAAGCAAATGTTGCTTTTTTCTTGGAACAAGGTTGGCCAACAGATGCTGTTGTTGATTATTTGGGTAATATTCTGGCTTCGGGTTATGAAGATGCAAAAATGAAAGGCCAAGTAAAATCTTTTTGGGATTATGAATTAAAACCAAAGAAAATCCCTATGTCGGGATCTTTATTTGATATGAAAAAATTGGAATGGTGGGCCAAAGAATATATTGCAACTTTGCCAGTTGATGTTTTGGTTAAACATGTCGTTGATTGGGCAAATGAATACGGCAGTGATGATAATAAAAAGCAGGTTGCCGATGTGGCATATTTAACATCTGTGTTGGCTATTGAACGTGATAATCCAAAACGTATTCGCAAAGATTTTATAACATGGCAACAGACTTTGAATGAAGTGTCTTATTTCTGGGATTTCTTGTTTGTACCAAATAAGGAATACGAATATAATCGCGATGTATTACAAGGTTTCCTGGAAACTTGGAATGAATCAGATGACAAGGATACTTGGTGGACCAAGGTTGTTGCTGTTGCTGAAAAATGTGGAATCAAACCGGGCGAAGTGGCAATGAATTTGCGTGTCGCTATGACTGGTCGAACCAACACACCTGATTTATATTCTATAATGCAAGTGCTTGGTGATAAACGTGTTCGTGAACGTATAAATCAACATATATAAATTGGTGTATACAGCAGAAAGAAAGGGGGATAGCAGATTATGCAAAAAACAAAAAAAGTTGTTAAACAACAATTGAAGCAGGTTAAACGTGATAAACATGCGTTCAGTTTATTGCGTGTTTTACAAGCGACTGGTTTGTTCAGATGGGAACGTAAAGCAACAAAATCAGAAGAAACATTAAATGTTTTAACGCATGGTATTGGTATTGGTTTGGCAATTGCTGGTTTGTGCCTATTGGTTGCTTTTGCGGTTTTGCATCATAACCCATGGGCTGTGGTTGCGTGTTCGTTGTTTGGTGTCACTATGTTTACATTGTATTTTGGTTCAACTATGTGTCATGCGACAATTGGTGACAAGACAGAATGTTTTTTTGAGGTTTGGGACAGTATCGCAATATATGCCCTGATAGCAGGAACCTATACGCCGTTTTTATTGGTTAATCTGAATCTTGGTGGATATCCTGGGCTTGGTTGGTCTATGTTTGGTATTTTATGGGCGATTGTTATTTTTGGTGCGATAATGAAAATTAAAAGCCCGCGTCGTCAACCTAAATGGATGGTCGCTTTATATCTGATTATGGGTTGGTTGTTGTTATGGATTTTACCTTTTATGATAAAAACAATATCTGCCCGCGGTATGTGGTTTGTATTGGCTGGGGGATTATCTTATTCGATTGGTGTGATTTTCTATCTGTGGCGCAAATTAAAGTTCGCACATGCTTTGTGGCACTTGTTCGTTATTGGTGGCAGCGTATGTTTCTTTTTTGCTGTATTATTTGGTTCGATAATAGATTTTGTAAAGTGAATAAAAAATCCGCTATGCAGCGGATTTTTTGATGTTTATCATTTTTCTTCAAATGGATTTTCTGATTTATTGTATTCAATCACAATTGGTAAATGTTCCCAATGCAGTGCGGTTGCAATTCCACGACGCAGATACCGTGTGTATGATTCAGGAATATCAGATGCGCCACCAACGTTGATAGTTATCTTCATTGGATGATGTCCAGTTTGGTGTGCAAATTTTATCTTCATAGGACGTTTCAAGCGTGACATAGGTGGCTGTCTGTCGGCAACCAACTTTTCAATAATTCTGTTTATTAAACTGGTTGGTGTGTCTGAATTGCTGATATCCCATTGTTCATAAATGCGTTTGAACATATTTTGAACGCCCATACCTGTTTCGGCGGATACAGCCAAAATCAAGGGCTTTATAATCTGATGAAATGAATTTGTAAATTGATGTTTCAGTTTTAACAATTTTTCATCGCGTTCAATCGGATCAACCAAATCCCATTTGTTCAGCGCAACACATAATATTTTGCCGGCATCCACAACACGTGCAGCGATCGATAAAGCCTGATTTTCAATGTTTTTTGTTGCGTCCACAATCAAGATAACAATGTTCGCCTTATCAATAGCGTCCAAAGATTTTAGTGCAGATAAAGTTTCAACATCGTCTGTGACACCCGATTTGCGCCGTAGACCGGCAGTGTCCATCAAGATAATGTCACGACCATAAAATCTGGTTGGAATTTTTACAGTGTCACGTGTGATTCCAGGTTCGTCTTTGACAATCTGACGGTTTTCACCCAATACACGATTCACAAAAGTCGATTTTCCAACGTTTGGTTGACCCAGTATTGCGATTTTAATTTGCTTGTCAGGTTCTTCATCAACCGTATCATCTTTGGCAATTTTATCCATAAAATCATATATTTCATCAAAGCCACGTTTGTGTTCTGCGGATATTGAAACAGGTTCGCCAAAACCAAGTTTGTAAAAATCACTTGTGTCTGACACTCTTTTTGCTGATTCGGTTTTGTTTATCAGCAACAGGGCAGGTGCCTTGCTTTTACGATGAACCAATTTCGCCCATTCAATATCCATAGGGGTCAAGCCATTACGACCATCAACGACAAATAAAATTGCGTCTGCTTTTTCAATCGTATGCACGGCCATATTGGTTGAATCGTATCCAATGCCAGATTTAGTGTTTTCAAGACCGGCTGTATCAAATACGGTCCATGAACGATTCGGTATTTTTCCAGAAATCACGTCACGTGTCACACCTGGTCTATCGTGGACCAGTGCGTCGCGCGTATTTGTTAATCCGTTAAAAAGTGTTGATTTTCCAGTATTTGGGCGACCAACTATGACTATGTTTTTCATGTTTTTTCCATTGATTTTTTTCAATTATAAAGCAAAAATATAAATAAGCAAATAGCATGGAGGCAAAAATGAAAGCGAAGAAAAGAAATTGGTTCAAACGTTTAACAGATATATTTTTCCGACCAAAATACTTTTTTTCCAGAATAGTGGCAGATGGAAAAATGGAAGATGCCATGTTGCGTGCATTTTTGTGGGGCTTGATTGGTGGTATATTGGTTTTGGTTATGCAATTGGTTCGCGGTAATCCATTTACGATATTGGCTTTATTCAAAGCGATAATTGTTTGCCCGGTATTAGCGGTCGTTTTGCTGTTTGTTTTTGCAGGGCTGATGATGTTGGTTTCTGAAATAACAATGGGGGATCGTGATTGGGAAATTGCGGTCAAAGGTTTAGCATCTATATTTTTTGTGTATCCACTGGCGTTGATTCTGAATTCGTTGGCTTTTAATTGCACATCTATTTGGGTCATAAGTATTGCTACAGATTTGTATATTTTATTCTTGCTTTATAATATTGCTGTATATTGCCTGCATGGTAAAAAGGTGAGCGTTATGTTCGTACTGGTTGTTGGTGCAATATTGCTTGCAACAATATACATGTCAGACTACAGGACATTGTGGTTTTTTGCAAAAAATATTCCTGCCACTTTAAGTTGTTTGTTTTAGTATAAGTCAAAGAAACCGCTGTATAGGCAGTTTTTGTTTTATTAAAATCCTGCTTTTAATCCGACGGCAAAAAACGGTTTGTCTGATGCTATGCCACCGGACATAAATAGATGTGTGTTTTCGCTGTATTTATATCGAAATGATGCAAGTACGGTATGTATATAGTCGTTATATTCACGTGTTTCTTTATTTTCGCTATGTTTCCATACAGTTGTATCCGAATATAAATATGTCAAAGATACACTGTATTGCAATAAATCATAACTTAGCCCACTACCCACAACAAAACCGTCAGATGGTATATTTATTGGTTTGTGGTCGTAAATCATACGCGCAGATGTGCCCCAAATCCAACTGTTATATTGCAGGTTTATTCCCAACGCAACCTGACCACGCCAATCTGCGGTTATGGTTGGGTTAAACGACTGTTCTTCATAATTTTCGGGTTTGTTCATATATGACAATGCGAAAGAATATGCAGCCTTTAATTTACCATACGGTTGTTTCAATTTTACCGCCATATCAATTGCGTAATTATAATCGTCTGTCAATCCGGATACAGATATACCGTATTGACCGTAATCTGTAGATTTTGTCGCCAGGTTCAGATGCAACGCTTTATATCCAGTTGTTGCGGCTGTATCAGATATTAATACACGTTTCAGGTTCAATTCTTTGTGCAATATAGAATCATCGTTTATTCGTAAATAGCCAACGTCTGGTAATCCCAATCCCATCTTGCGCGCCACAGAATGCGTTAAACCAAATTCAGCACGTCCAACAGTTCTGTCTTCGAATAAAATAAACGCATCGTGAATATATGTTTTATCTTCGACTGAATCTGCGTCAATTGAATATACTGTGCCAAATCTTTGTGTGTCATTGAATTTATAAAAGATTTGTGTTTTGACCTCCCAATCATCTATGAATTCAGATTGATCAATCTTTTCTTGTAAAAAGCCAATCATGCCGTCTGCGTCCAGTTTGAAAGTCCAATTATCAGTTTTGTAATCCAAAGCGAACGCCTTTGCTGAAATCAAGACTGTTGCAATAATAATGCCGATACGTTTAGTGTTCATTTGTTAATTATCCTGGATTAATTTAGGCTTGCTGTTCGATTCGTTTAATATCGCGTCACGCAATTTATTAAATGCGCGCTCTTCAATTTGGCGAACGCGTTCGCGTGAAATTTTATACTTTTTTGACAGTGTTTCAAGTGTTGCCGCAGGGTCAGATAATCTGCGTGCTTTTAATATTTCCCGGTCGCGTTCAGGTAACATATCAAGGTGTTTACGTAATAATTCATAGCCACGACGTCTGAATTCCAATTGTTCGTGTGTATCTTCGATATTTACACGTGTGTCAGCCATATTAGATAAAATGTCTTTGGCGTCTGAATCAGTGCCCATTGGAGAATTTAATGATACATCGCGTGCAGACATTCGGGTCGAAACATTTTCAACATCTGATTCGGATACAGACAAATAATCTGCGATTTGTTTTGTTTGTTCATCAGATAAAGTGTTGTCCATTATGCCCAAAGCCCGTTTTGCGCGCGATAAATTGAAAAATACGCGTTTTTGATTTGCAGAAGAACCGATTTTTACAATTGACCAATTATTTAATATTGTTTCGTATATTTCCGCCTTGATCCAAAACATAGCGTATGTAGAAAATCGAAAACCGCGTTCAGGGTCGAATTTTTGTAATGCCTGCATCAAGCCCATATTACCACTGGCAATCAAGTCAGATACTGGCAAGCCGTAATTCTTGAAATCATAGGCAACAGATACAACCAAACGCAAATGCGATGCGACCAATTTTTCCGCTGCGACATTATCGTGTTCGCGTACCCATTTTGTCGCGTATTCATATTCTTGTTCAGCAGATAGAATAGGGAACTTTTGTATTTCTGCCATATATTTTGTCAGGGCAATATCGTCCCCAGAACCATAAGACGGCATTATGGCAGTTGATGCGGTTGACGGCAAAGTTGTCTTGATTTGCTTTTTCATAACTTTTATAGTATAACCAATAAATAATAATTTATCAAGAAATGGAGATGTTTTATGACAAGTATTTTATCCAGGAATAAAAACCTGAAACAACCTGTAAAGAAAACCCGCGAAGAATATGCCGAAGACGCACTTTATCGTGAAGTATGGGAAGATGTTAACAATGAAAAAACTGAACAATTCTTGAAAAAATATTGGCGGTATATTGTTGGTGCTGCGCTTGGGGTAATGATTATTGTGTGTGGTATTCAAATCGGGACACGTATGCATTATGCATCCAAGATGGCAACAGCGCGCGCTCATGAAGAAGCTTTGGCAAATATGGACGCTGGTGCGCTGGCTAATTTATCAAAAAATACTGGTGGTGCGACTGCGGATTTGGCTTTGTTTCAATCGTATTTGATTGATAAAGATATCAAGAAATTGGAAGATTTGGCAAATAATGCGCATACACGTGATTTCAAGGATTTGGCGATTATTCATTTGGCCTCCATCAATGGTGATAAAATGTCATCAGAAGAATTAGAAAAATACTTATCAGGTATGGATACTAAATCTTCGCCTTTCTTTTATATGTCGCGTTTGATGGTTGCTGAAAAATATTTGTCTGAAAATAAAAAAGAACAAGCAGATAAATTTTTGGACATCATAATAAACGATAATGATGCACCCGATTCGATTTCTGCAACAGCGCAAATGTTGAAATAGGGCATTATATTGAGAAAAATATTTGCTTTTTTGACGGTTTGTTTGGTGATAACGGGTTGTTCTAAACATGACCCAATATTGCCAGGTGAACGTTATGATATATTTGGAAAGTCTGATATCGATATTGTTGATAAAGATGTTCCACATTTATCTGACAGGGCAAAAAATATATATGGCGATACAGACTGTGATTACAAGCAAGATGATAAAAACGTAATTTGGTCTGGGGATAGAAAGATTTTCAGGGGTATTGCCACAGATAATTATGTAAAAAATAATCAGCAACCAATTTGTGTTGGTAATTTCCTGTATACAGGACTTTCTACGGGAGAGGTGATAAAGTTAAACACAAAAAACAATAAAATTGTTTGGGTAAATGATGTCTATAAAGAAAACAATTTAACTGGTGGTTCTGGGGTTGTGGATATTGTTGCGCGCATTGGGGCGGACAAGAATTTTATTTATGTCGGTGGTCTGGGTGATGCGTTTTGTAAATTGAAATCAATCAATGGCGATAAGGTGTGGTGTGTAAATATATCTGTGCCTGTTGATTTTATATTGGTTGATGATTTTGCTTTTGTTGTTGGTGCAGATAATAATTTATATGCAATAAACACAGTTGATGGTTTGGTGTATTGGCAAACAAATATTAAAAAACAGATTGCACCACAATACGATGGAACAAATATAATTGTTGGTCGTGAAAAGATAAATTATTCAAATGGTGAAATTGTTAAATAATAGAAAAACCGCCGTATAGGCGGTTTTCGATTTGTGTATATTTTTTCTTTACCATGTTGGGGTGTGGTCGCCTTCTTTGATAATTGGTTTTTCATCTTCCCAAACTGATAAACCTGTTTTCAGGTCTGTCAAAGTCATCTGCAAATAATATTCTACGCGGGTGTCGTTTGAAGAAAACCAACCAGATTTCAATTTCATATTTCTTTGCAGCATTTTACCAGATAATGACATATTCGGCGCAATTAGGTTTCCTTTGCCTGCAACTGTTGATTGGTCGTATTCATCGTTTCCACGAACATTACGAACAGCGTTGGATACAGTATCTTCGCCAGAAAAGTTTGTCGCAATTTGCGCGCTGCCAGATTTCAGAATGGTTGTTCTGATTTTCTTGGTCAAAATATCAGTATCAAAACGTTGGGCGGTGTCGTTTACAATGTTGCCAATTGCAATTACTGGCTTTGTTTTTTGTTTGAATACGCCACTATCCAACATAGATTTTGTCATGGTTTCAGTCGTAGACGTCCAATCACGATATTCCAGTTCCATAACATTTTGCATTGTGGCGACTTCTTTGTCATTTTGTAAATCAATAACGCGTGTTTCACTGCAACCACAAAGTGCAAGACATATTGCACAAGGTATCATTTTTTTCATATTTAGTCCTTTTGTTTTTTGTTGTTCATTTGCTGTTGTAAAAGTAATTCGTTTTGTAATTGTTCAATAATTTTCTTTGGTTGAATTAAAACGTTATGACAACCGTTTTCAGATTTCATAGGGCTGGCTGTTTGTCGTACAACCTCGAAAAATTTTTTTGGTGTTAGGTTTGGGTATACTTGTTTAGCCAATGCGTATACCCCAACTATATAAGGTGTCGCCCAAGAATAACCACCGTTTTTACCCCAATACATATAATTAGTGTCGCTTGAGCAACCTGCGGTTGTTCGGTTGCCAGCAGGAACCATGATAGCGTTTGGTTTACCTTCTGGATCATCGTTTATAAAACCATACATATAAGATTTTGCGTCATCTGGATCAGAACATGGCAGTCTGTCGGCTGTTATAAAATCTGCGATGTCACCATGAAATAAGTATGCATCTCCACAGGTTAATACCATTACACCAGAATCAATCAACTGGTGTATTAAAGCGGAACATTTTTCATCTAAATGTAATCTGCCGGTGCTGATAGAAACAGCAGATATTTTTTTGTCTTTTGGTAATACAGAATTCATATCTAGTATTTTTTGTAAAGCTACAGCATAACTGCCAAAGTAGTTTGGGATACCTGCTGCACTGATAAACGGTTTTTCGTTTTCTGTGTATGGGTGCGACATTGTGGAAGCGAAAAACACCAATTTTACATCTGGGGCTACACCTGTATTTTTTCCGCATAACAAACTTGATACACATGGTGCATGATAGTCGGCCCCCCCTTTAGTCGGAATTCCAACCCATTCATAATGAATAATATTATCTTTGGTTTCTTGGTGGGTAATATTGAATTTAGTATCAATAATCGCAACAGTGATACCCTTGCCAGTTATGCCTTTTTTGTGTAAATCACGGATGCCGAGCCCTGGATTTTTGCCGTTTTCTAATAATTTTTTCGGGTCAAAATCTTTTGGTAGTTTATCATTAGATGGAAAAATAGTATCGTTATCAAAATTCATATATTCTATTTTGTCGCCCAGAACAGACAAGTCCATTTTTGATAAATCCGCACCAAAAGCGTCAAACCAATGAAACATAGGCATTGGATCCGTAGATAATAAATCTGGTATAGTTTGGTATTGAACGGGGTCGCGTGGCGCGCTGCTGGGTTCAATCTTGAATACAGAATTATCGTTTGCCATGTTTTTCCCTTATTTTAATTTTATCACTTTTGTATCGATAGTGTTTGGTGCGGTGCGGACATATAGTAGATTATTTCCGCCGGCCTTCAATTCTGATTTTATCGTATCATTTACGTCCAGATTGTTCAAGTTTGATTTAGTGTTTTCAATTCTGGATACATATATATACTGGGGCAGGGTTGCCCATGTGCGAACATCTGAATTTGATGAAGATATTGTGTATATAGACGATAATATGCCCATCAGGGGCGCGGAACTGCTGTGTGAATTATACATTGTTGCTTGCATAGTTGCTTTGGATACAGCGCTGGTATAAGAACGCAAAATTTCATTTATTCTGTATTCGCCGTATTCTGTTATGAACATGGCATCGACATTTGCCAACATTTGTGCGTTTTGTGGTTTAACTGATTTATTGCTGAACACTGGTTCGCTGAACGAAAAATAAATCATGCCGACCGCTGGTAAAAATATTCCGGCATTTCTTTCGTGCAGACGTGGTGCAAAACCTGTTTCTGTGAATGTCCAACTTATATTTTGTGGTTTTATATGTTTTTGTGCCAGTTCCAAATCTTGTTTTATAAAAGTGTTATCTGGTACCATACCAGATGCACGTTTCAGATATGTTATTGCGTTTTCATAATCATTGGTTGTTAAAAAATATATTCCTGATAAATACATCAATGCCGGATTCATAATATCGTTAAAAGCCAACCAATCTGCTGTATTGGTGTCCATGATATTTTTCAATTCAGAACTTTCTGCGTTGATTTTGTCTTTGTTTTCTTCTATTAATTTTTTATATTCAATCGACATGTTTTGTTGACGATTATAAGATTGATTTATAACCACGCGTGCATTTTCTAAATCGTGCATAGCCAACAAATCCAATATTTGATAATAAGATACAAATAAAGAATCCATCATATACGGTTTGTATGAATTTACACCCTGACCAAACAATAGACCTGCAGTTTCGCGCGTTATTGACGAATCGGTTTCCGATAAATTGCGATTATTAAATTCTTGGAATACCGAATCGCTCTCGTGAAATTTATTTGCGTGGAACAGGGCAGTGCCGTTTATCAACAGTTCCAGATTGCTTTGTTTTTCTGGTTCAATATTGTTTAATGTTTCGGATTCAAATTGTCCATTGGCAAAATTGTTTTGTATGTTGTCAAGATGTGATTGGACACTGGCTGCGCATCCACATAACAAAAACAAACAAAGATAAAATATTTTGCGCATGCTGAATTGATTATTTAATCGGTTCTAATATTTTTATTTCTTTTGTATTTGGATTATAAACCTTTGGCGCGCCGTCATAGCCCATAATTGCGTGGTGTGATGGGATTAAGAATTCAGGTAATGGGGACGCTTCGCCCATTGCAATCTTTGCCATCAATGCTTTCTGGACAGGCGTTTTATTTAAATAATATTGAATATTTGTAGCCTTGATTGGACGATGATACCAACCTTGGTAAATAACCAATTGTTTGTCGGCAGGTAATTTCATAATGTCCATAGGACTGAACAAATCTTCTGTTTTTTCTGGTCCTAATTTTTCTCCGCCTTTCTCTTCATCAATTTCAAATTTCTTTTTGACTTTTTTGCCTATCATTTCAGAAAATCTTTTGGCGGTGTCCAAATCATTTTGACGGAAAACTATTTTAGCGGCAGTAGTAGAAATAATAGTAGCGGCAGCGTCAGCACCATATTTTTCCTGAATTTGGTGAATATCTTGACCGATAATTAAATAAGAAACCTTGCATCCGCGTCCTAAATCTGGTCCCTGGATAACCGCATCCAATTTTTGCATTTTTGGCATTTCGTCTAATGCAAATAATACAGGGCAAGGCCCAACAACCTGACCATCAACAACTGTGCCAGGGGTATGTGCCAGTAAATAATTTGACATTAATTCAATAAATATTGCTGTAATTGGATTAACAGCCTGGGCATCAACCAGGTTGATGGACAGATAGATACTAACCGGTTTAATTTTTCCGTCTTTTGGGTCTTTGATGCCGCGTAAATCAGAAAAATGAAAATCAGAATGGCTGGTTCTGTTTCGAACAGCAGCATTGCGGAAAATTGCCAGACCTTCCATCATAGTTGATAATATAGAACCGCGCTCTTTATCAGGTGTGTTTGCCAATTGAGTTAATTCAGAAATACTGCGGTGCGAATAAGCATAACGACGTGCTTCGTCAACTGCGTTAATAAATAAATCTTTCATTGGGTCTGCCATCATAACCATTTGGTCACCCTGTTTACGACGTTCTTCCAGTTCTTCTGCAATCTGAACCTGGCTGGCGGTCAACCAGTCCAAAATCATCGATAATGATGCCTCTTTCCCATGCCATGAATCTGGAATATGTGACCAAGTTCCAACATGAACATAATTCATTGCGTTTAATTCGCCACGTTGTAGCATAGAATATGCAGCATACGCATTTGGGTCGTTCATCATTGATAAATAATATTCGCCAAGTAATGCAGCGTCATCACTGGTAAGTGTTCCGTTGTTTATACGGTTGTAAAAATAATCATCTGCTTTGGCACGTTCAATTTTTGATACGATAAAGTGAATCAAACCGGCCAAACCCGCACGACCCGTATTTGCCCAGTGTGGATCTGCATTTCCGGATTTGACATCTGGAACTAAAACCTTGCAAATTGCATCAATATACAAATCGCGTTGTTCTGGATTATAGGGAACGTGTTCAGGGGATAGCGGATTCCAGGACGGATAATATATACCACGTTCTGGATCGTCCTGCCCAGACCAATTCATAATAAACACAGGACCAATAGTAGAACGATAACCAGATGTTATTTGTTTTAATTCTGGTTTCGGGTCATTTATAATCATAGACACCGTATCACAAGTTAATATAGTAGGAGTGACAACACCTGTTGTTTTACCGGTTCCCGGAGGCGCCACGCACAAAGCCGATAGAGATTCATCAAACATTAATGGTGTTTCTTTGCCTTTGTATTTGAAATAGCCAAGCACCATCATAAAGCCATGAAACAGACCTTCTTTATTCTTGAAATCTTTTCCCATTTTTTTGATATCGTCGACGGTTGCCTCTCGTGAAGATTTTTCGTCATATTTATCTTTGCCATGTGGATTAAATTCGTTTTTGAATGTTGCGTCAGACAGGAAATAATATGCAATAATTGGCAATAATGGTGCAACGCAGGCAAAATCAGGGTGATATATTGTGCGCGATAACCAATATGGTATTTCAGCAACAACAGATAAACCAAATGTCGCGAACATATTCTTTATGTAAATAATAGACCATTGTTGGCTGGCTGGTGACCAACCATAACGCCAAATATATTCAATTACAAATGAAAATCCAAACGCCAATGCGCAGACAAGCCATATACCAACATTCCACCGTATTGTCCAAAATACACGTGCGGTGGGCTCTTGTTCGTGTTCTTTGTACGCAGAAGAATCAAAGATTTTTAATCCTTTGCCAGAACCACTGCCAGAGAAAATGTTGAATTTTACTGCCATGCTTGGTATTATATCATAAAAATAAGATTTTTAATAACAAAAGATTAAAAAATGCAAAATAGACCAAGAATATTTATAAACCAAGATATAGAGCAAGGTATAAAAGTTATTGCTGATAAAAATATCGCCCATTATTTACGGCACGTAATGCGAACATCAGAATGCTTGGTATTTAATAATGGTATAGAGTATGATGCGGTTTTATCTGATGATGATAAATTTATTGTTGTCGGTGATAAAACAGATCACGAAGATCCCAGTAATGATTTAACATTTTGTTTTGCCCCAATTAAAAAGACAGATGAAATGCTGAATATGGTGACACAGATGGGGGTTGCAAAATTACAACCTGTGATAACCGAACGGACGGTTGCTCATCATATTAATTGGGAACGTATGCAAAAAATTATAGTGGAGGCTTCTGAGCAATCTGGACGCAATAGTGTTCCGAAATTATTGCCACCAATTAAATTTGCAGATTTGGATTTTAATAACTTGGTTGTGGCTGATGAACGGGCAGGGCATGGTAAAGAAGTATCAAATAAAATCGAATCGATTAAAAAGATACTGATTGGACCCGAAGGTGGCTTTTCGCCAAATGAATTTGGAATAATGGATAATGCTAGGGTGCCCGGATTATCGTTGGGTAAAACAATTTTGCGGGCAGAGGTTGCTGCTGTTGTTGCTGTATCAAAGGCGTTAGATAAATGAAAGTAAGATTGGCAAAATACATTGCAGATTGTGGCGTTGCGTCCAGACGTGATGCTGAAAAACTTATAGTTGATGGCGCTGTTTCTGTTAATGGAAATGTTATTGATACGCCAGTATTTTTTGTTGATGATAATGATAAAGTATTTGTTCATAATCAGCAGATTCAGCCGGATACAGCGATTAAGTTATATATGTTTCATAAGCCAATTTATACGATGACAACGGTTCGTGATCCTGAAAACAGAAAGACAATATATGATGTTATGGATGACAAGTATAAACACCTTAAATATATTGGACGACTTGATTTCAAGACAACTGGATTGTTGTTATTGACCAATAATGGTGAATTTGCGCGTAAAATGTCTTTGCCACAAAATCGTATTCCGCGAACTTATATCGCCACAGTTGCAAAACATACTAAATCAGGTTTGGATATTGCACGCAAAGGCGTGACGATTGATGGTATTAAATATCGTCCTATGCAGATAGATGTTATTGATGATAAAAATTTGCGTGTCACTGTGGTTGAGGGTAAAAAGAACGAAATAAGAATTGTGTTAAAGCATATTGGTTCGCCAGTTGTTGCTTTGCATAGAATATCTTATGGGCCAATAAACCTGGGAAAACTGAAAGTTGGGAAAATTTTAGAAATAGACAAGAAAACAATTGACCTGATATCAAAAAATCTCTAGAATCAAAGTATAAAGCAAGGGAGAGAGATATGAAAAAAACCAAAAATCCAAAGAAAATAAAGGCAATCGCTGTTGCGCAAGCCACAAAGGAAAGTTGTTGTTCTGCGACCAGTGTATGGTCTTGGACAATTTATGTTTATTGGTTTATTATTTTGTTCTTTATTGCGGCGACATTTTATATTTTGGGACGCAGTCACGAATTTTTACACCCATCAACGCAAAATGTGATTATTACCGAAGAAGCATTAATTCAACCTGCTGATTATGTGAATTCGGCCAAGGAAAAATTACAAATTGGAAATGTTGATGATGCAATTTCTGATTTAGATACAGCGATTGACGGAAATGCAACATCTGGGGCGTATGCGTTGCGTGGTGAAGCCTATATGCAAATTGGTAATTATCAAAAAGCGTTGGAAGATTTTGATAGTGCGATTGAAAAAGATTCTATGAATGCGGTCGCTTTTTATGACAGGGCTTTGTTGAATGCCAGATTGGAAAATTATGATGCGGCATTGAACGATGTAAATAATGCGCTGGCTGCACAATCAATGAAACCATCTGAATCTTTGTCTATGCGTGATTTATATGCAAAACGCGGTCAGTTGAATTTGTGGTTGAAAAACTGGCAGGGCGCTGTTGCTGATTACACTAATTCTTTGGCACGTGCAGAGGGAACGGTATCCGCAGATGTTTATGCAGAACGTGCAGAAGCCTACACAGCGTTGGGGGATTATGAAAATGCTGTCAATGATTATACTACTGCGGTTCGCGTGATTTCTGAACAGATTCAGGCTGCACCAAATCAAGATGAACGTGAAAAACAATCCAGCAATGCGATGAGTTATTTCGAAAAATCTGCTGCATTGAATTTCAAGATGGGCAATAATGATGCTGCGCGAAATGACTTGGAATCTGCGTTTGCTTTGGCGGTTGCGTTAGATGACAATGATAGTGCAGACAGAATCCAAAAATTGCTTAGCGATTTAGATTAAAACTTGAAAAATCCGGCATATTGGTCTTAACACCAACAAATGGCGGATTTTTTTTGACTTTTGTGTTTTTGGGTAATAGAATACGGGTATGTTTTATGATTTATATATTTTGACTGCTGCTACAACAACCCCTTTGGGGGTCTAGATTTCTATTTGCGCAAATTAATCGCGCGTATTATAATAAACAAACAATTTAATAAAAAACAAAATAAAAGGTAGTTATTATGTCTTATCCAATTGAAACAATTCGTCATTCGTTGGCCCATGTTATGGCGGCAGCTGTGCAGAAATTATATCCAGATGTAAAGTTTGCTGGGGGGCCTGCGATTGAAAATGGGTTTTATTATGACTTTGATACCGAACATCGTTTCAGTGAAGAAGATTTTGCTGCGATTGAAAAAGAAATGAAATCTTTGATTAAAAGCGATGGTCGTTTTGACAGACGCGAAATATCTTTGGACGAAGCAAAACAGATTTTCGCAAATCAGCCATATAAAATGGAATGGTTAAACGAATACGATGCAAAGGGCGAAGTATTGTCTATCTATACTTTCCGCGATTTTACAGATTTGTGTCGTGGTCCGCATGTCGCGTCCAGCAAAGACTTACCAAAAGATGGTTTCAAAATCAGAACTGTGGCTGGTGCATACTGGAAGGGCGATTCGAAAAACAAAATGTTGCAACGTATTTATGTTGATGCATTTGCAAACGCTGAAGAATTGGCTGAATTCTTGAAAATGCGTGAAGAAGCCGCAGCCAGAGATAACAGAAAACTGGGTAAAGATATGGACTTGTTCCATTTTGAACCAGAATATGCTCCAGGTGCGGTATTTTGGCATGACAAAGGATTCAAAGTTTATCGTCGTTTGATTGACTTTATTCGTGAAACACAAAATCGTTTTGGGTATTTAGAAATTTCAACTCCAACGGTTATGGAACGTTCTTTGTGGGAAAAATCTGGGCATTGGGCAAAATATGCAGGTCATAATTATTCTGGTAAAACCCAGGATGGCAAAGATTTCTGTGTGAAACCTATGTCTTGCCCTGGTGGGATGTTGGTTTTTGCCCAGGGTATCAAATCATACAAAGATTTACCATTATATTTGGCTGAGTTCGGTAAAGTGAATCGTTATGAAGCTTCTGGCGCTTTGGCGGGTTTGATGCGCGTGCGTGAGTTAACCCAAGACGATGCACATATATTCTGTACAGAAGAACAAATGCAGGAAGAAGTTATCAAGGCATTGAACTTGATAAAAGATATCTATAATAAATTAGGATTTACAAAAATCTTGTTTGATTTAGAAACTCGTCCTGATAGCGAATTCAGAATTGGTAGTGATGAAGTATGGGATTTTGCCGAAGATACTTTGCGCAAAGCTCTGGATGCTTCAGGGGTAGAATATATCGTTGCCGAAGGCGAGGGGGCATTCTATGGCCCAAAAATTTGTGCATATTTGTGGGATGCAATTGGTCGTAAATGGCAATGTGGAACTGTGCAGTTGGATATGAATTTGCCAGAACGGTTTGATTTGTCTTATATTGGTGAAGATGGCGAAAAGCATCGTCCAATTATGTTGCACCGCGCTATGTTGGGTTCAATTGAAAGATTCTTTGGGATCTTGTTGGAATCAACAGCTGGTGTATTGCCGCTATGGTTGTCCCCAGAACCTGTGGTTGTGACACCTGTATCTGAAAAGTATAAAGATTATGCAAATGAAGTAGTTGACCAGTTGCGCAAGGTTGGTGTTTACGCGCGTGCTGATTTGCGTGATGAAAAGGTGAATTACAAGATTCGTGAATTGTCTTTGACCAAGACACCAATTATCGCTGTCGTTGGTGAAAAAGAAATGAACGATAAAACTGTCACATTGCGTTATTTTGGTAAACAAGAGCAAAAGACAGAATCTTTATCAGATTTTGTGGCTTATATGGCTGATGCGATTAAATTGCCGTTATAATAACAAAACAGGGTGGGGCGACTTGTCCCACCCGTTTAGTAAATAAAAGAACAAGGAAAGAAAATGAAAAAAATTTTGATGTTGTTGGCACTGTGTTCTGTGGTCGCTGTTGCAGGCTGTGCTTGTAATTGTGAGGTTGAACCAATTATAGAAGCAAATCATAAATTGATTGTGCCACCTAATTTTGGAAATATGCCAAAATAATTGTAAAGGATTTCTTGGTTATACTGTTTTTTTGTGATATAATACTTGCATACCAATAATATAAATGGGGGGATACTATGAACAACCAAGAAGAAAATTTAGACTTGTTAGATTTAGAAGATGATACAGAAGTTGATGCTTTGCCAGAAGCAACACCTTTTTCTGCGCCACGTCCAAAAAGACCTTGGTTGCTGATGGGGATTGGTGTCGCGATAATCGTGTTGGCAACATGGATTATTGTTGCACATGTCGGTAAAGATTCTGGATCAACTGCGACAGTGAATTTAGATGCGCCAATCATTGATAAATTGGATGTTCCGGCAGTGCCTGCACCAGATTTGAATGCCCCTGTTAAAAAGGCAGAGGTTGCGCCAAAACCAGAAAAGCCGGCTAAGCCAGCAGACGTAAAACCTGTGGAATCAGATGGTAATCCGATTCGCGTAGTCGAAGACAGAAAGGAAGTCACTTTTAACCCTGATAAGGTTGAAACAAAACCTGTGGCAAAGCCTGCCGCAAAGAAAATAACTGCACCAGCGAAAAAGCAAACAAAAACTGTGACCGCAACAAATGGGAATATTTATGTTCAATTTGGTTCATACAGCACACGTGCTTTGGCCCAGGCTGCAGAACAGAAGTTGCGTAGCGGACATCAAAACTTGTTCAGTGGCAAGCAGTTTGTTATATTGGCTGCAGAAGTCAATGGTAAAACAACATACAGATTGCGTGTTCCTTTCATGAATGTAAATGATGCAAATGGATTCTGCCGTAACGCTAAATCTGATGGTTTGGATTGCTATGTCGCAAAATAATAACACAGGAGAATAAAAATGAGATTCGGTATTTGGGAAATAGTTTTAATTGCTTTGTTGGTTATCGTTTTGTTTGGTAGTGCCAAGATTCCAGGTATGATGAAAAACCTGGCGAACGGTGTAAAAGTTTTCAAGAAAGAAATCAAAGACGAAAAGCCAACAAAAACTAAAAAGCAAGTCAAGAAGAAATAGAAAAAACCGCCGTTTTGGCGGTTTTCTTATTTTTCATTCTTTTCGATTTCTTCTTGTTCTTCGATGGTCTTGGTTGCCAATGGGCGCGCGATTAAACGTTGTAAACCAATTTCGTCGCCAGATATCACACTGTATCCGAACGTTCCGTTTTCAATGCGTTCCAATGCAGCGTCAATTTTCTTTAATAAATTTGCACTGCGTTCTGACATGCGCAAATCCATAGCAATTTCTTGTTCAAATGTTGATTGGTCCTGTTCGTCACCAACGCCGGCATTTTCAGTTTTGTCAGCAATACGGACATCATTTAATATATCATTATGGTCATGTGCCAATTGTTCGCGTCTGGCGGTTAATAATTGATAAAAATACGCCAAATGTTCAGGACACATATAAGGTTCCGTCTTTTTTGGGACATATTTTGGAGGCAATACTATATTCTTGAAGTTTTTTGTTGCCATATCAGGACTCCTTTAATTCTTTGATCCATAAAATCAGGGTTTCCTTGTCCATTAACCCTGTGCGAGCCTCTCTCAATTCCCCATCCTTGAAAGCTAAAACGCTTGGGATGCTACGAATTCCAAATTTTGCAGGTGCGCGTCTGTTTGTTTCGTCGATTTCGAATTTCACAAAATTTACATCTGTTTCAATTTCAGATACAGATTCGAAAATTGGGCCGAACATTTGGCATGGACCACACCAAGACGCCCAAAAGTCCACCAATGTTAAACCATTGGATATCATTGAATCAAAATTGTTATCGTCTGCGTGTTGCAAAGCCATCTTTTCCTCCTTATGTTTTTCCTTATGTTTTATTGCATTTATTATTAAGAGTATTATAATCATAGCAAAAAGCAAGAGAAAAACCACATGAAAGAAATCGTTTATATGGATGCGGCCGCCAGCTGGTTGAAAAATCAATCTGTGATAGAATCAGAAGTTAATTTTCTGGCTAATTCTTATGCTAATGCAGGACGCGGAGTGTGTGAGCGGGCGTCAAATGTTGATAAAATGGTTGCCAATGTTCGTCAAAGTGTTGCAGATTTTATTGGCGCAGAGCCCAAAAATGTTGTTTTTACGTCTGGGACAACAGACGGATTAAATCGTATTGTGAATATTATTAAAAATACCGAATCTTTTGATAAAAAAAAGCCGATTGTCGCTGTATCAGATTTAGATCACCATAGTGCCAGAATGCCATGGCAAGCGGTTACAGATTCAGGGTGGTGTGACCTGGTTGTTTGTCCATTAGATTCTGATTTTAATATTGATGTCAACAATATACCAAAGTGCGATGTTTTTGTAATAACCGCGATGTCTAATGTTTTGGGTGTTGCACAAAATGTCGAACAAATTATTCGCGTTGCGCGTAAAAAAAATCCAAATGTTATAACAATTGTTGATGCGGCGCAATTTGTCGCACACAAGAAAATCGATGTATCAAAATTTGATTGTGATTTTTTGTGTTTTTCGGGTCATAAAATTGGCGCAGATACAGGTGTTGGTGTAATGTATATTCGTGACCCGGATAAATTTAATCCCGATAAATTTGGTGGTGGTATGGTTAATAAAATAACCGATTCTGGAAAATGGATTTTGAATCAGTCACCTGAAAAGTTTGAGGCTGGGACCCTGCCTTTGACCCAGATTATTGGTTTGGGTAGGGCTATACAGTTATTACCAGATTCCAATGATTCATCAAAATTGATTCGTTATATGTATGATGAATTATCGAAAATACCCAGAATAAAAATATTAACTAAACCAGACGCTTGCATTTTAAGTTTTATGGTTGAAAATATGCATGTCTTGGATTTCGGTGTTATGATTGGTGCGCATGATATTTGTATTCGTGTCGGTAATATGTGCGCCAGTTGGATACATAAAAAAATGGGCTTGGACGGCAGTATTCGTATATCTGTAGGACCGTGGAATACAATGGCACAGGCAGAATATGTTGTCGAAACGATTCGTAAAATGGTGAAATAATGACTGTGAGTCGTGATGATATTGTTAATGAAATCAAGAAAGTGTATGACCCAGAAATACCTGTGAATATTTGGGATTTAGGGTTGATATATGATATATCTATAAATGATGATAAAATCTTGATTGAAATGACTTTTACCAGTCCAACTTGTCCAATGATGGAAGATATTTTGGATCAGGTTAAAACAAATGTTGAAACTGTGTCAGACGGAAAGCCTGTTGAAATAAAACTAGTCTGGGAGCCTGCATGGGATATATCGCGCATGTCAGAGGCTGCACGCGTTGAACTGGATTTAACGGAACAAGGTTGGTAAATAATGACTTATGAGCAAATCAAGAATACTTTGTCATTGATTCAAAATCCCATAGATAAATTGGATATGGTTATGGATTTGGGTAAAAATCTTACAAAAGCCCCGGAATCTGCTGTATGCACAGAAATTATGGGGTGTGCTTCGTTTGTTCAAATATGTCGTGATGGGGATCGTTTTTATGGTGTTGCCGATTCAGCGATGGTTCGTGGTATTGTCGCAATAATATTAGCAATGGTTAACGGTAAAAGTGTAAAGGAAATAAAAAATTTGGATATTATGGGTGAATTTCAACAACTGAATCTGAATTTCGGCGCGTCCAGATTAAATGGTATTCAATCTATGATTAGTTTTTTTAATAATTTGTGATAAAATACATATACAAAGAAGGAAAGGTTTGTTTATGCGTGATGACGAAAAAATGTTTAATCTGGGGCTTTGCATGCTTATCGGTATTGTTTGTCTGATAGTTTTTTTGCAGGTTTGTTATCGTGTGCAAAGCAATAATTTAGCATATATTCGCAATACTATGGATGATGTTAAGTATGAATATGCGATGGCGGAAACTAAATTTTCTAATTTGTCTTCGGGTGATTCGTTGCGCAGGAAAGTTGTTGAAATATACCCAAATACAACGACTGTTTCATACAGTAAAACAATCCACATAGATGATATACCAATGGTGACAGAATGAAGTTTAACATAGGTCATGATGTTTTACCACATGAATACAAAGGCACTGTGTATAATAATGACAGTGTCGGTCGGTTGCGTTTTTTGCGTGGGGCTTTCATCTTTGTTTTTTCTGTCTTTATATTGCGAACTTTGCAGTTGGGATTGCAAAGTACATTGATAAAACACGATGGTGGTAAGGGGGGCGAAATTGAACGTCGTGCTGATATTGTTGACAGAAATGGTGTTGTTTTGGCCAAAAGTGTTAAATCTGGTAATATTAAACTTTATCCGCCAAGGGTTAAAGAGAAATATGTAAATGATGTGGCGAGTATAATTCATGAAATTGCACCTATGGATTACGGAGTAAATGACGCATTAAATTTGATTCGTTCTGGTAAAAGCGGTGTTTATGTAAAGAAATATGCTAATGAAGAACAAATTAAAATTATCAAGGAAGCGAACAACAAATATGACTGTTTTGAGATAGAGCAGTTCACAACACGGCGTTATCCACAACGCAATGTGTTTTCGCATATTGTCGGTTTTACAGGTAAAGACGGTGGTTTGGAAGGGATAGAAAATGTATATGACAAATATCTTACTGAAAACAAAGACCCTTTACGTTTGTCCATAGATTCGCGTGTGCAAAACATATTTCATGAACAATTAAGCCTCGCGATGGAAAAATATCAGGCTAAATCGGCATTGGGTATGCTGATGAATTCCACAACGGGTGAAATGCTCGCCATGGTTCAATTACCTGATTTTGATCCAAATAATATAAATTCTACTTCTGTGCAAACACGTCGATTCAAGTTGTTGCGAGATAATTTTACAATGGGGTCTGTATTTAAGATATTTAATACGGCTTTGGCATATGAAAACGGTTTACAGGACAAGGAATACAAGGTTAATGAACCAGTCATGATTTATGACAAATTTGGTCGTCCTGCATTGCCTAAACCTATTGATGATGTTGCTTCATTCAAGCGTGATGTTATAAAAAAACGCGGTCTTACCAAATTGAAAGCGCCAGATATTATGCTGTATTCTTGTAATGTGGGAAGTGCCAGAATTGCATTGGAATTGCCAGACGGTGCCCAAAAAGAATTTTTTCACAGATTAAATTTGGATAAACCATTAAATCTGGAATTTGGGAAAACAGAAAATACTTTGATGCATAAAATATGGCGTGATACTGAAAAAGCAACTGCTGGATTTGGACATGGTATTGCTGTGACGCCTATGCATTTGTTATTGGCGGTCAACGCTGTGACAAATGGTGGATTTTACATATATCCAACTTTGCTAAAACGAAGTATAGGTGCTGTGCGTGGTGAACGCGTGTTGGATTCTGATATATCTGCAAATATACGTCAAATAATGTTTCAGATAGCAGAACAAACAACCGCAAAACGTGCGCGGGTCAAAGGTATAGACATCGGTGGAAAAACAGGAACCGCAGAAAAACACATTAATGGTAAAATTGACAAGACCAAAAATGTGGCTGTGTTTACGGGTATATTTCCTGTGTCTGCGCCACAATATATTATATTAGTTATGTTGGATGAACCCCAGGCCACAAAAGAGACAGGTGGTTGGCGAACTTCATCATTAAATGCTGTGCCAACGGCTGGTGCGATACTTGATGGAATCATGCCATTGCTATTTTGATATTTTTAGATTATAATAATATTGATAATAAGAAAAAAAAGAGTAAAGCGTGAGAAAGATAGTAGAAAAATCCATGCTGGGTAAGGTGTGGATCATACCAGATGACATTTCTAAGCAAATCGATTCAAATGATACCCAGGCACTGATTAAAAATATTTTGCAATCTCGGGGTATTGTCAGTGATGATGAGATAGAAAGGTTCTTGAATCCGTCTATAAAAGAATATATGCCAGATCCGTTTGTATTACAGGATATGGATAGGGCTGTGTCTGTCATATCTGATGCAGTTTGTGCGGGTGACAAGATTGCGATATATGGTGATTATGATGTTGATGGTATAACAGCTACTGCGATTTTTGTTAAGTATCTTCGTGCTTTGGGGTGTGATGTATCGTGGCATTTACCAACACGTGAAGGTGAAGGTTATGGGTTAAACACTGGTGCCATAGAAAAAATTGCAGGAAGCGGTGTCAATCTATTGATTACTGTTGATTGCGGTATCAGTGGTATGGCAGAGGTTGCACGTGCTAAAGAATTGGGGGTAAAGGTTGTTGTGACAGATCACCATTCGCCAGATGTTGTGTTGCCTGATGCAGATGCTGTCGTAAATCCAAAACGCACTGATGATACATCTGGGTTAAATTTTTTGGCGGGTGTTGGGGTTGCGTTTTTAACTTTGGTTGCATTAAACCGTGAATTGAAAAACAGACAGTTTTTTAATGAAGAAACCAACAAGATAAATTTATTAAATTATATGGATTTGGTCGCTTTGGGGACGATTTGTGATACGATGCCATTGATTGGATTAAATCGTGCTTTTGTTTCTACTGGCTTGAAAGTGATGGGCTTGCGTCAAAATCTTGGGTTAAAGACTTTGATGGATTTAGCAGGTATAAAGCATCCGTCTGTATATGCGGCGGGGTTTGCGTTGGGACCAAGGTTAAATGCGGCAGGTAGATTAGATTCTGCTGCGCCAGCATTAGAGTTGTTGTTGACGGATAACCCGTTGATAGCTAATGATTTAGCCAATAAATTACACCAAATGAATCAGGAAAGAATTGATATTCAGAATGCGATAATGGTTGATGCTGCTGAAAAAGCTAATTATTGCTGTAAAGACGGTAAATGCAGTTTGTTCGTTTGTGGTGATAATTGGCATGGTGGCGTTATGGGGATTATTGCAGGACGATTAAAAGATAAATACAATTTGCCAACTTGTGTTGCGACTCGTGGTGATGGGATTATAAATGGTTCTGGACGCTCGATACCAGAGGTTGATTTAGGAAAAATAATACATGATGCTTTGGCTGCTGGTATTTTATCAGAAGGCGGTGGTCATGCAGCCGCTGCTGGTTTTACATTGAATGTCGATAAAGAGCAGGATTTTTGTGCTTTTCTAGAGAAAGCGGTTCAAGAACAGTTAAACGGTATATACCCTGTGCCTGAAATATGTGTTGATGCTGAATTGGATGCTGGTGGTGCGAATATGGAATTGGTTGAAAAATTGTCTGATTTGGCACCTTTTGGACAATGTAATCCTGAACCAACATTGGTATTGCATGGTGCGGTCTTGAAATATGCGACTGTTATGGGCAAAGGTGCACATTTGCGGGGCGTCGTAAAAACCAGCAATGGCAATCAGTTGGCTTTTGTAGGATTTAATTTGGTTGGAACGCCTGTGGGTGATTTTTTGCTGGACGAAGCGAATACAAACACTAAAATAGTAATGTTAGGCAAGTTGAAAGAAAACGAATACAATGGTCGTGTAAGTGCACAGTTTACTTTGGAAGATATGACAGTATGAATGAAAAAATAAAACTTTTGATAGATAAAATTAAAAATGCGAAATCAATCGCTATATCCGGGCATAAAAATCCGGATGGTGATTCTTTGTGTTCTGCGCTGGCTTTGATGAAAATCATAGAATTGAATTTTGATAAAACAGCTACTGTTATTTATGATGGGAATATTCCAAAAGAATTGGACAGAATCCCTTTGCGGGATCAGGCTCGTTTTCATGCGCATTTACCAGAAGATGCAAAATACGATTTGTATATATTGGTTGATTATGGAACGCGTATACATCTGGGCGGGGTGGAACATTTTGTTAATGATTCGGATTTTGTCATAGAATTTGATCATCATTTCAATGATGATGTTGTTGGAAATTTATGTTTTGATAATACTGAAAAAGCAGCGGCTACACAAATTGTATACGAAGTTGCCAAGTGTGCAAAATTTGATATTGATCAAGATATCATAGATCTTGTCACTTTGGGAATCATCACAGATACTGGTAATTTCAAGTTTGCACGCAATGGCGGTGTTTTAAGAGATGCTGCAGAATTGGTTGACCGTGGTGCAAATATGCCACATCTTGTCAATTTATTGAATAACAAAAGCAGAAAGACGGTGTTGGTTGAATCGGAAACTGTGTCCAAGGCAGAATTTTTTATGCATGGGCGTTTGGCTGTTGCATCAATCAGACAGCCTGATTATAAAAGGCTTGATGGGCGTGGTGAACTGGTTTTAGGGCTGCTTGGGCAAATTCATGGTGTTGAATTTGTTGTATTGCTCAAAGAGCAAAAAGAAAATCAAATTGGCGTTTCTATACGCAGTAGACATACACCAATAAATCAAATTGCAGAATCTTTGGGTGGCGGTGGTCATATGTGTGCGGCTGGCGCTGTGGTGTATGATGGTTTCGACACAGTTAAAATAAAAGTTATAAACGCGTTCAAGGGGATGTAGAATGAAAAAAATATTTGCGATATTGTGTGGTGTTTTTATGTGTTTTTCTGGTTATGCAGCTGTGGACAAGGCTTTGGTCCAAAACGCAGAAAAATATCTGAATTCTATTGGTGGGTTGCAGGGAAACTTTACACAAACCGCAAATGGCAAGTCAGAGCAGGGCTTGTTTTCTATGTTGCGTCCGGGACGTGTCAGATTAGATTATAAAAATGCACCAATTCAACTGATTGCAGATGGTAAAGATTTATATTTTTATGATAAATCTTTGGATCAGATAACAACTGTTCCTTTGACCAGTACGCCCGCTGGAATTTTAGTTCGTAAAAAAATTGATTTGCAAAATGCAGATATAAATGTATCTGAAACATCAAATGATAAAAAAACTTTCACATTAAAAATGAATCTGCGCGATCAAGAGGGTTTAGGTTATATGTCTGTTGTGTTTGATAAATCGCCGATTAAATTAAATTCTTGGTCTGTGGTCGATGCGACTGGAAGTCAAACAGATGTCGTGTTCAGTAATCTGAAACCTAAATCAGATTTTGGTAAAAATTATTTTCAATTAGCGCGTCATAAAACAATCAGCACAAATGGTGGCGATGATTTTTATGACTAAAATATAAAGATATGTTTGGAATCAGCTGGACTGAATTTTTAGTAATCGTTTTGGTCGCAATCTGTGTTGTGCCTGTGAAAGACTGGCCAAATGTGGCACGTTTTTTAGGGCGTATTTTCAAATGGATTCGGAATTTAATTTGGAAAATTACAGATGTTTCTGAACAAATTCAGCAACGCATTGATTTGGAAAAACCCATAGATGATTTAATTGAAAATGCGACAAACGATATGTTTTCTGCTGTAAAGCCGATTAAAAAGAAAAAAATTGTTGAAAAAACCAAGACCAAGAAAAAATGAAAATGACATTGATGCAACATTTTGCGGAATTGCGTCGCAGAATATTATGGACTGCGTTGGTGTTTGTTTTTTCGTTTGGTTTGGGTTGGATTATTGCACCGTATACAGAATCGTTTTTAATAAAACCATTGATAAATATATGGAATGATGCGACATTGATTTATACACGTTTGTCTGATGGCTTAATGATACGTTTTTCTTTGGCGACTTTGGTTGCGCTGATTATAACCATACCTGTATTAATGTGGCATATATGGGCGTATGTTGCGCCTGGGTTGCATAAAAATGAAAAGCAGTTATTGTTGCCTATATTTTTATTATCGCCGATATTGTTTCTCTGTGGTGCTGCATTTGCATTTTATGTTTTGTTTCCTTTTGTGTTCAAATTCTTTCTGGAAATCAGTCAAACAACAAATTTACCAACGGTTTTATTGCCGGCGGTTAAGGGTTATTTGGGTTTCGCAATCGATTTATTGAAAGTATTTGGTTTGGCGTTTCAATTACCTCTGGTGTTGAGTGCGTTGAACAGAATAGGGGTATTGTCAAAGCAAACAGCAACAAAATGTCGTAAATATGTGATTATTTGTATCTTTATTGCAGCAGCGGTTTTAACACCACCAGATATTGTATCGCAGATTTTATTGGCTGTTCCAATGTGGTTGTTGTTTGAGATAAGTTTGTTATTTATGAACAAGGATTCTTAATATTTTTATTTATGTTGATTTTATGATATAATTCAGCGTATGAGTAAATTGAAGCGCATTTTTTTGTGTTTATCTGTTTTAGCGGGTTGTGATTTGCAACCCAAGATATATTCTATTCCAGACAGTATTGGAATGTTTATCGAAGATAGATTTCCTGCATTGTTAGCAGATCCAGAAACCCAACCCGAAATATATAATTCTGCAGTAACTGATTATGGCGTTTATGCATCGCCTGATTTATATGGTTCGTCCAAAATTGATGATTATGTTATGTATGCCAGTGTTGATGATTATGTTTTGGTTCCAGAATCAGAACAAAATATGACGCCAATTCCGCAAGAAAAACAATCAGAAATCAAAGATGATTATATTATTGTTCCTGTATACGGCGGATTTTCTGGGGTTGAAGAAAGGTCTGAATCTAAAAAAACGCCAACATCAGATGATATAATTGTTGTGGCAAAAGGCGATACTGTTTATTCTTTGGCGCGTAAGAATAATTTGAGTGTCGAAGAATTTGCAAAAATAAATAATTTGAAATCGCCCTATACATTGCAAATTGGGCAAAAATTACATACTAAGCCAGAAATAGCAGAAACAAAAGTTCCAAATGTTATTTCAGAAGAAAAAGTAAAAGAAATAAAAACTGTTAAACAAAACGAATCGATTAAACCAAATAACACGACCAAGGTTGAATTGCAAGAAATCACAGTTGCCAAAGGCGACACCTTGTATTCTATATCACGTAAATATCAAATACCTGTGAATGATTTAGCGGTTATGAATAAATTGTCTACGCCATTTGCTTTGTCTGTGGGACAGAAAATAAAGGTGCCAAAACTGGATGCTGTTCAAACACGTTCGTCAAGTGAAATTAGGCAGGCTCAACAAAAGAAACCAGAAACAAAAATAGTGCAATCAGAAAAAACGCAAAAGACCAAAATTTCATCAGATCCGTCAAAGCAGTTACCAAAAATATCTGCGCGCTCAAATGCAAAGTTCTCTTGGCCTGTGCGTGGCAAGATTTTGTCTGGGTATGGTGCAAAGAATAATGGTTTGTTTAATGACGGTATAAATATATCTGCATCCAAAGGTACTGATGTCAAGGCTGCAGAAAACGGTGTTGTTGCGTATGCAGGTAATGAAGTCAAAGGCATGGGAAATCTGGTTATTATTCAACATAGTGATGGTTGGATGACGGTTTATGCACATATGGATTCTATGGCTGTTAGACGTGGCAATACGGTTTCAGTGGGACAAAGCATTGGTAAAATAGGTATGACAGGCAAAGTTGATAAACCACAATTACATTTCGAAATACGCAAAGGAACCAAAGCGTATGACCCAGTTGCATATATGAAAAAATAGGGAAGTTTTATATGGTTATGTCAGGGCTTATTTGTCGTAAATTAAATCCAAAAGATGATGTAAATATTCTGGCTAAAATTGATTTAGAATGCGTTTTGCATAACGATGTCGACTATATGTGTCCAGAGGTAATATCAGAAAACAATGTCAAACTTACTAATAAAATTAAAAACAATACAGTAAATATCAAGCAAACCAATATTAAAAAAATGCTGGACTCAATTATAGTAGCAGAGATAAATGATAAAATAATTGGCTATTCAATTACGCAGATTCCAGATTTATCAGAAAGACAGGTTCCAAACGCTGATTATGAATTGGTCAGAATTGCTGTTTTACCAGAATATCAGTCGAAAGGTGTTGCAACCGCTCTTTGGAATGCTGTTATCGCTGAAATGAAACAACAGAACAAATCTGTATTACAATTAGCTGTTGATATTGCAGGTCCAGAGGACAACAATGGAGTGCGTGGTAAAGGTAATGAAAAAGCCATCAAATTTTATAAGGGCAAAGGTTGTACTTTCTTGAACAATACAAGCCAATACAAGTCAAAAACAGGAATTCCGCAATCAAAGATATGTGTTCAGGGTTGGATGATTAAAGACATAAATGAGAAATAACGTTTTAATTCTTTTCCTTTGCGAATTTTATTTTAAATGAATCTGTTATGCTACGGCGTGACACTGAAAAATTCTAAGCCCGCACAAAAAATGTGCGGGCTAACCATTTTTCGTGGTGGACGCGCAGGGATTCGAACCCTGGACCCACTGATTAAGAGTCAGTTGCTCTACCAACTGAGCTACGCATCCAGAACTTGTGAATCTTGGTGATTATAAATTATTTTACGCAAAATGCAAGTGTTTATGCTGTTTTTAATGGCACCTTGAAAAATGTGTTTTTTGTGCTTAAATGTGTTGTATGAAAATAATAGATGCACACAGTCATATTGATTATATAACACACAGACTACAACCTGATGTTGTTGGGACTGTTTGTTGTACAACTGATGAATCACAATGGCAAATCTTGCTTGATATGGCAAAACAAGATAGCAAAATTTATGCTGCTTTTGGGGTGCATCCTTGGTTTGTTGATTCTGTAAATGATGATTTTGATAAACGTCTTGAACAACTATTAAATACCGATTCGCATTATATGATTGGTGAAATAGGGTTAGATAAATACAAACAAAATCTAGATAAACAGATTGCTGTTTTTATGAAACAGTTGGATTTGGCTGTCAAATTAAAGCGAACAGTGTTTTTACATTGTATTGGTGCTTGGGACAAGATATTACACATATTAAAACAATATAAACAATCAGAATTGCCAATTATTGTTGCACATGCTTTTAATGAAAATGATGAAATTTTAGAACAACTGTTGCGTTATAATAATATAATGTTTTCGTTTAATAAAATTAATAGGTGTGGCAAAAACCGCTGTATAGAGCAAATTCCGAATAACAGAATATTGGTTGAATCTGATGGAAAAAGCTATTCTGATTTAGTAAAATTAGTTCAACAAATTAGAGAAATTAAAAACGATACCAATATATCTGATATAATATATGATAATACGCAAAGGATTATAAAAAATGGATAGATTAAATAGAATAACTTTGTTGTTGGGTGAAACGGCTGTGTCAAAATTAAAACAATCAACAGTTATGGTTGTTGGGTGCGGTGCTGTTGGTTCCTTTGCGGTTGAGGCTTTGGCGCGTTCTGGTGTTGGGCATTTGGTATTGGTTGATTTTGATAGGGTGGAAGAATCTAATATAAATCGTCAATTATTTGCATTGAATTCCACAATTGGTCAACCAAAGGTTGAAATCGCAAAACAGCGTATTTATGATATCAATCCAGATATAGTTGTCGATGCGTTTAATATGTTTTTTGATGAAAATAATGCACCAGATGTTAAACCCGATTTTGTTATAGATGCCATAGATACTGTGAAATCTAAAATCGCATTATACAAATGGTGTGCAAATAATAAAATCGCGTTTGTTTCCAGTATGGGGGCAGCGCGTAAGACAGATATAACAAAGATTAAGATTGCAAATATCTCAAAAACAATTGTGTGCCCATTGGCATCCAAGATTCGTAGTCAAATTCGAGGATTAAATCTTCCAGATTTTCCAACAGTGTATTCGACAGAAGTTGCGCTTGCACAAGAGAACGGTGGACGTGAGTTTGGTTCAATTATAACTGTGACGGGAATGTTTGGTTTAATGTTGGCTGATTTTGTTATAAAAAAATTGATATAATAAAATCTTTCTATACAGCAGAATGCTTGCCTTTTAAGATAATTGTCCTATGCATACATGCCTATGCAAATGTGTTTTGTTGTCTGATAGAATGTAATTGTTGAGATTAATCAGCAACAAAAGGAGAAACTTATGAAAAAACTTATTGCTACATCGATGGCAGTATTAATAGCAACACCTGCTTTGGCTGGTAGCTATGCTTATGAACAACAACCAACAGAATTTTTGGGTTGGAGTATTTTACCATATGTCGCATTGCGTGGTGGTGCAACATATTCTAATTTGAATTATAAATTAGGTGGGGTAAAAGAAGACGTGACCTTGAATTCTTACCAAGTTAGAACCGCTATGGGATTAACTATGTATGATACAGCACGTTTGGAAATTGAAGGTTCTTTCTTTACAAAAGATCATAAAACCCAAGATTTTGGTGCGTTGACAGGTGTTGATGTTTCCGCAAGAAATATTGAATTGATGGCTAATGCATATATGAACCTTGGGCATTTCAGATATATTCAACCATTTGCAGGTATTGGTGCAGGTTTGGCATTCATAGATACAGCTAATCGTATTGCGGGTGTCAAAGATCATAAAGATTCAACAAAATTCTCTGGTATGGGAACTTTAGGATTATCAATGCCTTTCGGCTGTTTCGCAGTTGATGTCGCAGCACGTTATAACTATGTTGATGTTGCTTCTGGAATGCATAATTTCAGTGGCGATATTGGTGTTCGTTATATGTTCTAAGCATCTGTTCTATACCTTGTTTAAATCCCGTTTTTACGGGATTTTTTTATTGCTAGGAATTTTTACTATGTGCTAGCATTAAAGGGTTATGAAATGGAAATTATTTGTTTTTAGTTCTTGCTTTATAACTGTTGCAACTGCTGTAAACGGCGCTTTGTGTGAAGCGATAATAACCGTTAATGCAAATGAAATTCGTAGTGATATTTCGCAACTGACACAAAAAACGACATTATATAATTATGGAACGATAACTTCTGACATAGCAACAGATGGTTATAATTTTGATATTTATAATTATGGTACGATTAGTGGAACAATTTCTGGCGGTTTTGTAAACCAGTATATTGATTCTGCTAATGCGTTTAATAGTATAAATCTTGGTGCTGGTGATGATTTATATGTTTATATAAACGGTGTAGATAATATCAATTTAACAACATTGATTAATCTTGGAAGTGCTGAAAAATACGATATTAAAAATTCTTCAATAATTATTGATAATTTACAAACATGGAATGATTGGAATCAATCGGTTAAATTAGATGGAACAGATACGTTGATTTTTTCTGATCCAAGTGTTGTTCAGCCTGGTGATGTTATCAAACATATCAGCGAAACCCTTAAAGTTTCCGTTCCAGGACTTGACCCAGCTAGTGTGCCAGCGCTTTCGCAAAGTTATGGGTCTTGGATTATGAATTTTGTGCCAAATCCCAATTATCCGTTATCTAATGTTTTGAGTAGTGTGAGTAGCAGTGAAGATATAAATCGTATTAAACAATTTTCTTATCATTTTAATCCGTCTGTGTTGATGAATCCGATCAAGACAATGAACAAGTTTATGATATCAAATATATTGTCATATAAAAACTCTCTATACAGCGGTTTTTCTGGTTCTTATATTATGTCCGATAAAACAGATGCGTATGGTTTTGATTTAAATGTCAAAGGACAATACAATGATATATATTTAAGTGCGGGTTTCAATTTCCATGATTTTAGCTATCAAGATGATTACAATGACTTTGATGGTTTAATGTACGGTTTTAATATAGGGGCAAAAACATATTTTGATAATTTATGGCTTGATGGAACTCTGGGACTGTCTTTTGTGGATTTTGATGCAGATAATATTTTATACAATAATGAAACCAGGAATAATCCATTTGGGTTTGGGTGGTATGGAACCATAAATTTTGGTTATGATTATGTCTTGATACCTGATTTAACTGTTTCGCCGTTTGTTGGAACATCTGTTGCGACATATCATGTATATTCTATTGATGATACAGATTATAATGTTCGTGGTGGTGGCAAGGTTGAATATTCTTTTGTTGTGGATAATATCAAATACGAATATAGCGGAATAGGCACAATCAGCGTCAACGGTGATTTATATGGTGCATTAAAGGTTGGCTTTGTATCTGAAATAGATAATGCAGGTCTGGCAATTGGATTTGATATATTGAAGACTGATGAAGAAATAGGATATAAAATATCAGTCTGTGGCAATATCAGTTTTTGATATTTTATTTTATTATCTCACCACGCAGGGACGCTTTGTTTGCATCTGTAATTTTAATTTTTTGTAATGGTGATATCTCATAATCTGGCTTGTCAACAATACACTGTTGCATATACGGTGTGCGAAATACTAAATGACGACCCGTTTTATCATCTCCTTCGCATAAACAAATCATTTCGGTGTCGATACAGGACATATTAAATTCGCGTTGGTTTTCGTTCAATTGTGCGTCTAATTTTTGTAAACGAACAGATTTTATTTGTTCGCTGATTTGGTTCTGCATCAATGCGGCCGCTGTATGCGGACGTGGTGAATATTTAAAAGAATAAGAATTTATATATTTGATTTCTTTCGCGATATTCAGTGTTTGTTCAAAATCATCATCGGTTTCATCGGGAAAACCAACAATAAAATCAGATGATATCTGAATATCAGAGCGAACAGATTTCAATTTTTTAACTATGTTTTTATAGTTGTCTAAATTGTCAGGTCTATTCATCAATTTTAGTATACGTGGCGAACCACTTTGGATTGGCATATTCAGAAACGGTAATAATTTTGGTTCAACCCCAAACATTTCAATTAAATCATCTGTCATTTCTGTTGGATAACTGGATGTAAAGCGTATACGGCTGATTTCTGGCAGTTTAGCCGTTTCACGAATTAAATCAGACAGGCGATATAATTTGCCGTTTGCGTCTGTGTATTTGTATCCATTTACATTTTGACCCAAAAAACAAATTTCAATCGCACCAGTTTTTGCAGCGTTTATAGTGTCACGCATAACATCGTCAAACGGACGTGACAATTCACGACCACGTGTGTATGGAACAATGCAATAAGTGCAACAATGATTGCAACCTTCCTGAATTGGTATATATGCCACAGTTGGCGATTTAGTCATTTTTGGTAATTCATCAAATTTTTCCAAGCCGCCCAAATCAATATTTAATAATTTGGTATCTGGGTTATTTATGATTTCTGGTAATTTGTGATAACTTTGTGGTCCCAAAACAAAATTCAATTCGGGTATACGGCGAAAAGCGTCACTTCCAGATTCACGTGCAACGCACCCAACAATGCCGAGTATAGCAGATTCTTTCTTTGCGCGTCTGATGCGACCAAGTGCAGAATAGACTTTGTCAGTTGCCTTTGCACGAACAGCACATGTATTTAATATGATTAAATCAGCGTCAACAACATCATCTGTTTTTGACCAATTTTTTGATTCAAGCATGTTGGCAATACGTTGACCGTCATAGACGTTCATTTGACAACCAAATGTTTGAATAAAGAATTTCCGCTGTATAGCCATTTTTACCTATGCCAATTTTTGTTTTAATAAATCACTTACCATAGATGGATTTGCCTGACCATGAGTTGCCTTCATAACATTACCAACAAAGAATCCCAGCAAACCGATTTTACCAGATTTATATTGTTCAACCTGGGCAGGATTATTTTTAATAACTTCATCCACAGCAGATTCAATTGCACCAGTATCTGTTATTTGTTTCATGCCATATTTATCTGCGATTTCATGAATTGTTCCACGTTCGCCGTCCAGCATTTTTATAAATATTTCTTTGGCTTGTTTGCCATTGATTTCATTTGCCAAAATCATATCAACCAATTCAGTAATATTTTCAGGTGTGATAATGCGTGGTGCATCTGGGTCAGAGTTTTCTTTGGTTTCATTTGTGATGTCCATATTTTCAGGATGTGCAAACAATTCAGAAATCAGCCAATTTGCAACAGGTTTTGCGCGTTCTTTCTTGCCAGATACAGCAGTATCATACCAATGTGAAATATCTGTTGTTTCGGTTAAACGTGTCGCATCATATTCAGACAAACCATATTCATTGATATATCTTGCACGCGTAGCAGATGGTAATTCAGGCATAGTTTTGCGAATGCGTTCAATTTCTTCATCTGTGATTTCCAGTTCCAATAAATCTGGGTCTGGGAAATAACGATAATCAAGTGCGTTTTCTTTGCTGCGCAAGATAGATGTTGTGCCGTCGCCTTGATTATATCGCATAGTATTACGTTCAATAGTTCCACCGTTTTCCAGGATTTCTATCTGGCGTTTTGCTTCATATTCAATAGCATTCTTAATAAATTTGAAAGACACCATGTTTTTAATTTCGCATCTTTCGTTAAAATATTTTGCACCCACAGGACGAACAGAAACATTGACGTCTGCGCGCATCGAGCCTTCTTCCATGTTCGCCTTGGACACACCTAATGCACGTGCGATTTCTCGTATTTGACGCAGATATTTTTCTGCTTCCTCAGGTGAAGTCACAAATTGTTTTTCATTCGGTTTGTCTAAATCGACAAATGCTACGATTTCCAATAATGTCACCCCGGTACGATTGTAATCAGCAAAAGATTTTGTTGGGTGCATATCGTGTTTCAATTTTCCGGCATCTTGTTCCAAGTGTGCGCGTTCAATTAAAATCTTTTTTGGATTACCATCATCACCGATAATTTCAATCCAGCCATGACCAACCACAGGCGGTTCATTTGCCGGTTGTGAAATTTGATAACCCTGGGGCAGGTCAGGGTAAAAATATTGTTTACGGGCAAAACGACTGTGTTTAGAGATTTCAGCGTTGATTCCCAAACCGAATTTAATAGCCTGCTCAACACAGTATTTATTTAATACTGGCAACATGCCCGGCATTGCGACATCGACCATACATGCCTGGGTATTTGGGGCGACTGTCGGATTATAATCAGCAGATGCACCACTGAAAATCTTACTGTTGGATAAAACCTCTATATGTGTTTCCAATCCAATAACTACTTCCCAATCTGTTGTTTTGCCTTTGATCGTAAACATTTTAATTTTTCCTTGCTTTTTCGTTTTTAATATCTTATTATGCAGTCCGTTGGCTAGATAGCTCAGTTGGTAGAGCAAGGGACTGAAAATCCCTGTGTCAGTAGTTCGATTCTACTTCTAGCCACCATTTTTTTTTACCCCTAGTTTCCCATTATCTTTGTTGGACGGTTATCAAACGCAGACGCGGTTTCGATATGTTTTGCCAGTTGCAACATTTGCATATCCTTGAAACGTGGCGCAACAACCTGCATACCCAATGGTAAGCCGTCTTGGGTTAAACCACATGGAACGCTGCATGCAGGAATACCAGCCAGATTCATTGCAACAGTGAATAAATCCAAAGCATAATATTCCAATGGTGTTAAGTCTGAGTTTAATGGTAATGCAGGACCAGCGCTGGAGGGACATACAATTAAATCACATTGTTCAAATGCCTTGTTAAAGCTATCTGCAATCATACGGCGAACGCGCGCAGCCTGCAGAAAATATACGTCATAAGATTGACTGGATAATACTGCAGTTCCAATTAAAATACGACGTTTGACTTCTTCGCCAAATCCAGCAGAACGTGTCTTTTTATATGTATCTTCTAAATCTGTACCTTCAACACGCAAGCCATAGCGCATACCATCATAACGTGCGAGATTCGATGAAGCCTCTGCTGGTGCGATGATATAATAGGCAGCCAAAGCGTCCAAAATATTTGGAATTGAAACTTCTACAATATCTGCGTCCATAGATTTCAAATCATTGATACGTTTTGTAAACAGGTTTTTCATATCGTCAGATATTTTGACAGAATCAAATTCTTTGATAACGCCGATACGCAATTTTTTACCATCACCCAAGATTGGTTTTAGTTCGCCGTCAAAATCGAATTTTGCATTTGGACTGCTGGTTGAGTCTTTTGGATCGTGTCCAGCCATCACAGATAATAACAGCGCGGCATCATCAACTGTTCGTGCAATTGGACCCGGTGTATCAAGACTGGATGCAAATGCAACACAACCCCATCTTGAACACAAACCGTATGTTGGTTTTACACCGACCAAGCCGGTAATAGCGCATGGAAAACGAATTGAACCACCAGTATCTGTTCCGGTTGCACCGATTGCAAGGCCAGAGGCAACGCTACTCGTTGAACCACCAGATGAACCACCAGCGGTTAAACGTTTCTCTAATTGCCATGGACTGACAGGTGCACCAAAGAAACTGGTCTTGCTGAAAGTGCCCATTGCAAATTCGTCCAGATTTGATTTACCAAGTAATACAGTTCCGGCATCAATAAAGTTTTGTGAAATTGTGGATTCATATTGTGGAACAAAATTTTCCAATATATGTGATGCAGCCGTTGTGCGTATACCACGTGTTGCAAACAAATCTTTCATTGCGATTGGCATACCGTCCAAAGCCTTGGTTTCGCCAGATGCATAACGTTTGTCAGATTCAGCCGCATCACTTAATGCGCGTTCTGGGGTTGTAGTGATATAGCAATTTAATTCTTTGCCAAATTTTTCAATACGCGCCAAGTAAGCCTGCGTCAATTCTACTGCGGAAATAGAACGGTCTTTCAATTTTGCCAATGCTTGTTTTATCGTTAAATCTATCATAATTATTCCCCCTGTACTTTAATCGCCGTCCATAACCTTTGGCACTGCAAAATAGCCACGTGATACACCTGTTGTATCAGGGTCGTTCGCCAATATCTCGCTGCGCATATTTGGTTCAGTGACCACATCTTCGCGCAAAGGCAGTTTATGTTCGCATGGGCTGAGCATTGGTTCAACACCCGTTGTATCAATTTTCTGTAATTTATCAATCCATTCAACAACTGAATCGATATTCATTTTTTCCAATTGTTCATCAGATACATCAATTTTGATTAAATCTGCGAATTTGTGTAATTGTTGCTTGCTAAATGCCATTTGAAATCCTATTATTCTGAAAGTCAAAGGATTATAACAATGATTTTACCAAATTACAAGGATTTTCCGCAGGTTGGACGCATAATCGGGCTTGATTGGGGAGGCAGACGTTGTGGGGTCGCTTTGTCGGATGAAAAACGCAGTTTTGTATTTGAAAGACCGCAAATTACCATAAAAAATCAAAATGAATTGGTTGATGCTGTGTTGCGTTTAATTGGCGAAGAACAGGTTGTTGGTATTGTAATTGGTTTGCCTTTGCATGCAGATGGCTCTGATTCCGATACGACAAAGGCTGTGCGTGAATTTGCAAATATGTTGGCAGCCAAGACAGATTTGCCAATTATTTTTATCGAAGAAAATCTGACCAGTTCTGTTGCTGAACAAGAAATAGGGCACAAGAATATAGCCAAAATGAAACAAACACTGGATTCTGTGTCTGCCAGAATTATCTTGGAAAACGCAATTGCGATGTTGAAAAGACCGGTACAAGCATAAATTATAAAATCTTGAAATGTATGATATTTTTGTTATATTGGCCATAACGAGATACAAAGAAGGTTAAAAATGAAAAAACATTATAAAGACTCTGCTGAGTTATATTTTGCAATTTGTCGTGCAAAAACAATCCAAAGAATGCAAAAGGTTATTGATTCCTGTGAAAATATTGATGTAAGAGACAAATATGGTACGACCGCTTTGATGCATGCGGTTTATTCTGCAAACAAGGAAGTAGCAAAAATACTTGTTGAAAATGGTGCGAATCCAGAAGCAAGGGACTATGATGGCGAAACTGTTCTGCTTCTTGCACCACAGGGGGAAATTAAAGCGATGATTTTAAGGGCTATTGTGACGAAGTATTGGCAAGAAAAACGTTTGGCTCGTATAAACAAATCACGTGTTTTATCAAAGTAATAAAGCAAATAAAAACTTGACAAGATTAAAAATTTGTATTATATTGCTGTTCGGTAAAATTTTAAGAGGTTAAAAAATGAAAGAATCCGATATGGATTTAAGGGTTGCTAGTTGGCTATTTCGTAATTTAGGAAGCGTTATAAATAAACGTGGTGATAATGGTAATACTTTATTACACGAAGCTGCTTCTGCAAATGACGTGGTTTTAATAGAGTTCCTTATTAAAAAAGGTGCAGATCTAGAGATACTTAATGATAACGGCTATACCCCTTTGAAGAAGGCGTTTATGCGAGGAAATATGGACGCTTTAAAATGCTTCTTGAAAATGGTGCTAATCCAACTGCTATGGATTTTGCTGGCTGGACATTATTGCATGCAGCTGTTTGTTGTAATGAGTATGAAGCAGCACAAATGTTGCTCAAAAAAGGTGCGGATCCCGAAGCAAAGACCATCAAGGATGGCAAAACAGTTCTGGAACTTGCGTCGAACGATAAAATGATAAAAATGATTTTAGCGGCTATTAAAAAGAAACACAACCAATCGAAAAATAGCGCTTGTTCTGGTATGGTGCGTGGTTTATCAAAGTAATAAAGTAAATAAAAACCTGAGTAATCAGGATTTTATTTTTTTGTGTTAAAAGAACTTTAATCGTTTGCGGTTTCATCTGGGATATTACCGTTTGCAGACAATAATACAGCAATCCAACGGGTAGAACTGAACTGGGCAGTTGTGATATATACAGTTGCCAAAATTGGAACGCTGAAAAACATTCCTGCAATACCCCAAATCATTCCCCAGAATACCAAGTTTATAAGTATTGCCAATGTTGATATGTTCAGGGTTTTTCCAGTCAATTTTGGATCCAATATATTTCCAAATATGATTTCTATGCCAATCAAAGACGCGGCTGTGAATAATGGTAAATGCCATGTGTCGCCACTGATAAATGCATAAGCAATTGGCATAGCACATGCCAATATAGACCCCAATGTTGGAATATAGTTTAATATGAAAATCATAAATGCCCAAACACTAGCAAATTCAAGGCCGATAATTTTCAACAAGATATACGCCATAACGCCAGTTGCGCCAGATATAAAAGTTTTTGTGAACAGATATTTTTTCATGTGTTCATCGATGCTGTTCAATATATAACGTAATTTTTTTGTTTTCATTTGTGGAACAACCAAAGAGTCTATTTTTTTACCAAAAGAACTTTGTTCAATAAACATGAATATCAAATATATTAAAACCATACCTGTGGACGCAGCGACCCCAGCCAATGAAGATGCGATATAAGTTGCAATTTGTGGCAGGTTAGGAATCAGGTTCAGGTCCATGCTGATACCAAGTTTGGAAGAAATGAATTCGCCAAATGTCAGCAATTTTTGCTGTAATATAGGTGTTGCATTATATAATTCCCAAAACATAGGTTTAATTTGGGTAGCAAATAAAAACACAATTCCGCCGATTGTCGCAAATGATAATATGTTGGCCAACCAGTTGTAAATTTTAGAGGGGACATCACAAGATTTTTTGTCAGATTTATAACATGGCATAATCTTTCTGTAATATGTTGCGATTGCGTTTAACAGATACCATAGAAACGCAGCAAACAATATTGGCACGAACAGCGAACGTCCAATCCACAGACATAATATTAAAACCATAAATGTTATAAATTTGTTCATGTTTTATCCTTTTGTCACAACATTGCCGATGATGACACCATGTGGCATTATAAATGTTTGATAAATTGTGTATACTGTGAAAGCAACCATAATAAGGTTAATGATGATTGCAAGCCACACGTATCCGCGATTCATGGTCGCCTTGAAATTTGGTTTTGACGTTGAATTCCACAGCGAAAAGACCAAAAACAATACCAATGGGAATAACAAACTGGCACTTTGTCTGGTCAACAATATATTCGATAACAATATCAAGAATAAAAACACAAATGTTGTGTTAACCGATGTTGCGGTTGCCCAAGTATTGAACTTAGAATACCAATTTGATTTGATTTGCAAATCTGATTTTGTTGATTTGTCTGCAATCAAATAGCCAGGCATCCAGGCCATAATGAATGCGAATGGCATTGTCAAAATAATCTTCCATGGTGTTAAACCCATGATTTTGGCACGTCTGTATTTTACAAAAATACTGGATAATACTGTGCCTAAAATAAACATAGGGATAAAGGCCTGGATTACACCCAAAGATTCAAACAAGATACGTGTCATTACTGGTGGCATCTTGAAAAACCAAAATGAAGAAAAGAGATAACCCGTTAAAGCATTATAACCAAAGAATATAAATAAAGTTGCCAAGACCGTAATGCGATAACCGTTCACAAGCGCAACGAAATCTTTTTGTGATATTTCTTTTAATGGCAATGATTGTGCAAGTTTATATGTAGCCCAAACAAAAATACCGATAGTCACAGCAAGCATACCATAATTAAATAATGAAATGTTTATTGCAGGAAATAATCTTGGTAACCACGCAATGATTATCACAATCAGCATGCGTAATGCAAAATGCAAAGGTTTTGTAAATAACCATGTTTTCAATGTTGTTTGTTTCATGTTGTCCTTCCTTTTGTTTCAAATGTTTTTATTTTATCATAATTTTCCCATTATCCAAAGTAGTTGTTTTTGTTGCGCCAACCAATGATGTAAAATTATCCTGATGCGATATAAACAAAAATGTAGTTTTTGGCATTTTGTTTATTGTATCAACAATTTGTTGTTGAACATCTTTATCTGCGCCAGAGTCAGGTTCATCCAATATTGCGAGTTTTGGATTTGTTAAAATCAGCCTTAATAACATTATGCGTTTGCGTTCGCCACCTGAAAAGCCAACATTGACAGAACGGTTCAGCCAATCTTGGGGTATATTTAATTGTTCGCGTGCTGATTCCAGTTTTTCCAAAAATTCACCCATAGACAAATCTTTGCCTGTATCATAATGTGTATGTGCAATCATAGAGTGTTTCAGAAAACTTAACAAAGTCAATCCTGGTATTTCGGGAACGTTTTGTGCACTCAAAAATATTCCACGTAATGCGCGATTGGTTGCGTTTTCATTTGTTATATCAACGCCATCAAAAATGATTTTCCCAGAATCAACTGTATACATTGGATTCCCAGCGATTGTATTGACCAATGTTGATTTTCCAGAACCATTATGACCGGCCAATCTGTGACGCGCACCGTTTTTTACGGACATATTGATATCCGTCAGTAATTTTTTACCGTCCATAGATACACAAAGATTTTTTATTTCTAATATCATTTCTTATTCTTTTGTTAAAGCCATTTGTATCAATTGTTTTGATTCTACCAAGAATTCCATCGGTAATCTAGATATAATTGGTGATGCCATAGAGCCAACAATCAGTGCGATTGCTTCATCCGTATCAATACCACTTTGTTCTAAAAACAGCAGGGCGTTTGCATCAATTGCACCAGTTGTTGCCTCATGCGATTGCTGATTGGTTGCGTTAAGGTGTATTACAGTTGGTATTGTGTTTGCAGTTGCGCTATCGCCAATTATTCGGCTGTCGCATTTACACGCGTTTATTCCATTTTTGCCACCCAATGATACAGTGCTGCGAAATGTTTGTCTGGAATTATCAATGGCGACACCATATGAAACAATATTTGATTTTGTTTCATTTCCAATATGAATCATTTTGGTTCCTGTATCTGCCTGTTGTGTTCCACGTGTTATGGTTAATGAATAAAAATCGCTGTGTGATTTATCACCATACAAAATTGTAGATGGGTATTTCCAAGTTTTTGCAGAACCAATTTCAACCTGGGTCCAATCCAGACCAGCATTTTTATAACATTTACCACGTTTGGTGACAAAGTTCAATATGCCATTTTGTTTTGCATTTTTTTTGTTGTATACAGCAGAATCCCCTGCATACCAGTTTTGCACAGTTGCGTATTTTACATGCGCATCGTCTTTGACAATGATTTCAACAACGCCGCTGTGTAATTGATGATTTGGACGACGCGGGGCGCTGCAACCTTCCATATATGACAATGTTGCGCCATCTTCTGCGATAATCAGTGTTCTTTCGAATTGACCGATTTTTGCAGTTTCTATTCTGAAATAACTGGCCAAATCAATTGGACATTTTACATCACGTGGAATATATACAAAAGTTCCGTCTGAAAACACAGCAGCGTTTAATGCTGCAAAAAAGTTGTCTGTATTCGGAACAACTGTGCCAAGATATTTTTGGACAATTTCTGGGCATTTAACAACAGCCTCTGATAATGGTAAAAATATGATGCCCAGTTTGTTTAATTCTTCTGTGTATGAAGTATGGACGGATTTACTGTCTATGACGGTATCTGTCGCCATGCCTAATAATGCGCGTTGTTCTGATTCAGGCAAGCCCATTTTGTCATAGGTCGCTTTCAATTCAGAATTATCAATTGGTTTTGTTTCGTTATAGTAATTCAGGGCATCGTAATCAATTGCATCATAATCTATTTCTGCCCAATGTGGCTCTTGCATTTTTTTCCACGCATTAAAAGCAGCAATACGCCAATCCAGCAACCAATCTGGTTCGTTGCGCTGTTTTGATATTTCACGAATAAGTCTTATATTTAATTTTTTCATTTATGCGTTTGCCAGTGTTTGTGCCTGGGCAAAAAAAGTCAGCGATTGTCCCAACAAACCGTCTGTAAAGGTTGTTGATAAAATTCCGTCTGTGTCAGCGTTTGCCATGTGTTGTAAAAATTGATTTGCGCGATTAAGATAATGACTGATGTTATGAGCGATATTTACATCTAACTTTATCGCACGACGCAATTTTTCCAGAACGAACGGATTTTTTGCATATTCGTCCATAATACCGCCCAGGGCGCGCCACAGCGGATGTTCGGATGTAGTTCGTGGCATTACATCAATTGCCGCCATGATTGGAATTAAATCTTGCAATAAATCTTGGTAGATTATTTCTGCTTTGTCCGTTGTTTCGCCCACAGAAAACTTGTTTTTCAATATCTGCTGAATTTTTACCAACAAATTGTATTGCAGAGTCGCATTTTTGGATAATGTGCGAATTTTTTTGTTTGTGCTGATTGAAAAAAATATCAGCCCAATAATGCATGTTGTTGTTAATGCAGATAAGATTAAGATGACCAAATTTTCCATACTTTTTACCCTGTTTTTTGTATTACGAATCGCAGTATAACATGTTTTTTCGATTCGTGCGATTTTATCTTGATTATTTTTTCTTAAAATCGTTTTTTAAGTCTTGCACAGATTCGGTCAAATTGTTATAATTGAATATATTATATCAAAGGAAAGGAAAAAATATGTTCCATAGATTTTGTGTGTTTACGGCTATTGCTTGCTTTGCTGGTATGGCTTTCGGGGCACAACAGTTGCCCCAGGTTGTGACTTCAGAAGTTTTTTATGATTCTGAACCTGCCGAATATATGGTGGAGGAAGCAGAAATTGTCGCCCCGGCATCGGTACGTAGAAATACGCCAGTGTGGCCGTTGGCGGGTTCTGATGCGGACGTCAAATTGGAATGCGGTGATATGGGCTGTTCTGGCGAAGAACAGATGATAGTGACCAAGGTTGGTAATGGACTGATTATGGAAAACAATATAATTACGCGTGGAACTGGTTGGTCTGGTGGGCCTGATATTGAAAATGGAATGATGATACCTGCGGGATTTGATAATGAATGCGAAAATAATGCAGAAATGCCATTGATGCGTCGCGAAATGTTGGAAGATGATGGCGGTTCTGTGTTGGCTGTTTCACGCAGTCCACGAAAAAAATGCAATAAGCGTGCAGATTCTTATGCCGTGTTTGCGGAACGTGCGGGTTTCAAGGCTGAAAAATCTTGCAATAAAGATATGTCTGTTGGTGAAAATGAAATTGATGTCGCGATAAATGACAATACCGATGATGAAGCGCCTGTGGTTATGCGTGATCAGGTTCGTTCTTGGGTTGTTGCCAGTGGTCAGACTTTGCGTCAGGTTTTGCAATCTTGGTGTGACAAAGAGGGCTGGGATTTGGTTTGGACAACATCACGCGAATATCCGATTGAGGCCAGTGCTGTATTCAAGGGCCGTTTTGTTGATGTTGCATCTGCACTGATACGAAATTTTGAACGTGCGACACCAATACCTTATGCAAAGTTTTATAAAGGGAATCGTGTGATAGTTATTTCGACTTCGGAAGAATAATGATTGTCGTGCAAATTGATTCGTAGGAGACAAAAATGAAAATGCGTTTAAATATGTTTTTTATTGGGACAGTGTTTGCAGGATTATTGGCAGGATGCACATTGCAAGAATCTGCCAAGGTATCTGCGTCTGTGGATCAAAATTTTGTAAAGGCATATGAAGCATTTGAAATGGCAAAGAATCCACGTGCTAAAGTGGCCAGTGGTGATACGGTTTCTATGTCAGAAGGTGTTTGGCTGGGAAACAAATCGACGGTTTTGGAACATAAAAATTCTTTGCCTGCGAAGTTTGAGTCGGATACAGGTATTACTATATTATTAAACGAACCTGTGACACTACAGGTTTTGGCGAACGATATCAATTCGATTACAGGGATTCCTGTGAAGATTGATAATCAGGTTGATGCTGAAAAATTAAGAAAGACTGTTGATGTTGCATATACTGGTAAATTATCTGGCTTGTTATCACAAATTGCGACAGATTTAGATTTGTTGTGGTATTATGATAAAGATTCAATTGTGTTCTATGAAACAGAAACGCGTACTTATACATTATATGCACTGGGAACAGATGTTTCGTATCAGTCTTCTGTGCAAACAGATGATGGAAATCAGGTATCTTTGGAATCAACATTGAAAGAATGGGACGAAGTAGAGGCAACAATCAGTTCAATTGTAAATTCGTCCGAGAATTCGCGATTTACGGTATCTCGCAGTTTGGGGACAATCACTGTGACTGCATCACCATCTGTGTTGAATCGTGTTTCTGATTATATTGCGAAACAGAACAGACGTTTATCACAATTGGTGACAATTGATGTCAAGGTTTTACAGGTGTCTTTATCTAATGAATCAGCATTTGGTCTGAATTTGGCTGCGGCGATAAATTCTGTATCTGGATTGAACATTGTTGCAAATCCAAAAAACAATCTTTCTACGACCGAGGCCAGTTCTATGAACGTTGCGGTTTTGTCTAATGCTGTCGCAAACAGTGTGACTGGTATTGACCCAACATATTCAAACGATCAAATAATGAATGGTTCAATGGCGCGTTTGGCGGGAAGTAGTGCTTTGATAGAGGCTTTGGCAAAGCAGGGCAAGGTGTCTTTGGTGACAAACGTTGGTGTGACAACACGTAATAATCGTGTTGCGCCTGTGACAAACACCAGAACGACAGGATATATTAAACGATTCGAATCGCGCAATTTTACCACGGTTGAATCTAGTACTGTTGATCAAGATAATCTGGAAACTGGCTTTTCAATGCAATTATTGCCAAACATTTTGGAAAATGGAAAAATATTATTGTTATTTAAAATGTCGATTCGTGAACTGTTGAGAATGTCCAGTCAAACAATAGGTGACACAATGAAAGTGACATTGCAGTTGCCAGAGGTTGAAGAGCGTTCGTTTATGCAGGAAGTTATTATGGAGTCTGGTCAGATGTTGGTTGTATCTGGATTTGAAAAGCAAAAGAACGATGATACGCGTTATGGTTTGGGCGATCCAGACTTTATGGCATTGTCTGGTTCACGCGAAACAGCCGCATCACGTGAAGTACTGGTTGTTATCTTGACCCCGCAAGTGTTGGTCAGCCCGATGGATGCAGAACGTAATATCCAACAGCATTGGGGTGCCCCATTGAATTAGGGTATGAAAAGACATAAAATGAAAAGGCGAGAACATGGAATTCTCTGAAACCCGCACACACCAACTAAAGCGTTGCCTGGTCTTTTTATCAATATTATTGTTTAACCCGATTATTGCACATGCAGATGAATACCAAGATGCAATTCGCAAAGCGGAAGAGATGTACCAGGCTGTGCGTATAACATGCTCTGGCATATCAGATGGAATCAGCAAAGTTTCAAATATATCAAAGGCTAATACAGCCGTAACAGCAGTTGGAACGGTTGCGTCTACTGGTGCATTGGCGGCAGGTATTAAAAAATCACAAGAAGAAGAAGAAATAGAAAAACTGATTGATCAGATTTGCAAAGATGGTGCTTGTACGCCTGAGGGTGTTGAAAAAATGTCTGATGAACAGTTTTTTAATGAGGTTTTACAACCAATGGCAGAACTTTACCAATTACAGAAAAAGATTGAAAAGTCAAAAACATCGGGTAATTGGCGTACAGGTTTAATGGCTGGAACAATTGGAACTAATCTGGCATCTGCGATAATGTCAGGAATAAATATAAATCAGTCCGAATTGATACAGCATATAACTGCATGTAACGAGGCTGTATCTGGTTTGGAAGACATAGAAACAGAATTAAGGCGGGCAGGTGTAAATCCAATAGAAGTCCCAGTTGCAAAAAATATAACCAATGCCCGCACATGGTGTAACAAAATAAACACCAAAGATGTAGAGAAAATAGAAAACCGTATGAAGGGTGTATTAGGAACATCAGTTGTTGGTGGTGTGATTGGTATAGTGGGCACAGGAACCAGTGCAGCCGCGAACAGTGATAAATATATGGAGGTTGAAAACAAGGTCAGGTTGACAGAAGACCAAAAGAAAACAGAACATGCGTTGAACACAACTGCAAACGTGATGGCTGGCGCGAACATAGCAACAGGCGCAATAGAAACGGGGTTAAATATATCGCTGATATCATTGACCAAGAAATTGATGCAGCAAGCAGAGCGGTGTGAAAACGTATTGAAATAATGAAAAGATTATTCGCATTTTTTTGTTTGTTATTTTTACCAACTGTCACAGTGGCAGCGCCAATTTCACACGACGGTTGCATGGAAAACGGTAAATATAAATCTGAATATAAAGTCGACAGGCGTTGTTATGTGACAGATGAACAGAAACAACAAAAACCGTATAATGCGGTTGTTAGTTTTTTAGGTCAAGATGGACGTAGGATGTCGTGTACCGGGACAATAGTAAAAAGAGATGATGGATATTTTTTACACACAGCGAAGCATTGTACTGATTCTGATTACGATAATCAGTCGGATAAGGTTTTGCGAATAAAATTGCAAGATGGCAGAATGTTTGATACGTTGTTGGTAAATCAGGGTAATTATGATCTTGAATACAGTCAAAATCGATTTGGTGATTGGACCAAATATAAAATACCTGTGAATAAGGATGACAATACATTGCCGTTTGTTCAAACTAATTCTTTTGAAGAAGGAAAAGCACAGATTGTTGGTTATGGTACATTAAAAATAATGAGTGATAATGAGATAAGAAGGTTAAAGGATGATTATATCGAGTTTCTTAAAAACGATCTTGAAACATATGGCGAAAGTGCGGAAAAGAATAATGATGGGACTATAAAACAAAGCGAAGAAACTGGATTTACAAAAGACGGGGGAATTGCAGGTTACAATTTTAATACATTTATGAGAACTCCCATGTTTTTAGAGTATCTGGATGAGAACTTAAAAGTTTCTTATTGTGAGATATCAAATGGTTTTGTAAATGGGTGTCAGGGCTGGGGTGGAAATTCTGGGGGGCCGATTTTTGATGATAACGGTAACATTATGGGGATAGTGACAAGTGGAAAATATCAAGTAGGTGGTGCAGGACATGGAGGTATGACGTTGTTTTTGAGTGTTGATTCTGATAAAAAAGCGATGCTCAATAAAAAGGGGTGGATTGCTAATAAAGAGGCAACACAAGCTTGGCTTAGTGCTCATCCAGAAACAATAGAAAATGAACAAAAAAACAAACAGGATGATATGCAAACACAAAACAGATTGGATTATTTTCAACGTAATGCGCAACAACAAGATAGAATACAACAGCAAGATATTCGTCGACAGAATCAGCAAATGATGATGAACATGAATAAACAGTATTGGTAAATAAAACAAATGAAACAAGGATTGTTTGTTTTGTGGTTGGTGTTGAGTCCTGTGGTGGCATTTGCCGGTGTACAACCGCATGACAGTTGTATGGAAAACGGTAAATATAAATCTGAATATAAAATCGATAGAAGGTGTTATGTGACAGATGAACAAAAACAGCAAGCACCATATAATGCCACTGTTGCATTATTGGACGAGCAGGGCAGAATATATTGTACTGGGACGATATTTCATGATAATCAAGACTTTTTATTAGAAGATGCATTTAAATATGAAACAAAATTACCTGTACCTGGTTTGTTTGTTTATACTGCGGCCCATTGTATTAATGGGGATAGGGTAAAAATCAGGCTGCAAAATGGTAAAGAAATAATCACAGAACGTGTTAATGGGAAACATAGTTTCTTGGATAAATCAACCACGGATTGGGCTGTTTATAAAATACCAGAAAATGAACAAAATGGGTTGCCATATGTTGATATTGCGTATGGCGCAGATGCAAAAGATGAATTGAAAATTATCGGGTATGGTTCGCTAGCGATTATGAGCGACAAGGAAATACAAGATTATAAACAAGCATACATTCAATTCCTTAAATCTGATTTAGCAAAAAAAACAGATGTAGACAATTTAATAGAGTCTAACTGTAAAAATATGCAAGACATTGAAAGTTATAATGTTTGTAAACATAAATATCTAACTAAACAAGATTATACACAACAGTATTTGGGCAGGCAGTTAGAGTATTTAGATAATGTTGATGCGCCAGAATCAAAAAGTGATTATTTTATAGATGGCGCAATAGTCACAACAGATACGCCAGAATTTGATGAGTTTAATAAAATAAATCCTATACCAAAGGACGGTGATTTGTTGAAAGAATCGGTGTGTAATATGAATTCAGAAAATGATTACTGTCAGGCTTGGCATGGAAATTCTGGTGGTGGAATATTTGTAGGGGATAAACTTATAGCATTAGTGTCAAATGGTGTCGGGACAGTTGGGGGGCAACATCATGCTGTGTTTTTACAGGATATTACGCAAAAAACTGAGTATGGTTCTAAGTTAGAAAAAGGAATAGAGCAAGCTGTCTTTTTACAAAATTCGCAGAAAGATAACCTTGAAAGATTGCGTAAATAGTTAGATAAAAAACCGTTCAATCGAACGGTTTTTAATTTCTGATAAAAGCACAACAAATAATTATGCGATTTTTGCAACTTTCTTTGCCAGACGCGCAACTTTACGTGAAGCAGTTTTCTTTGGCATTGTTTTGCCTGCTGCTTTCATAATTTTGCTTTCTGCATTGCGTGCTGCAGCAACTGCGGCGGCTTTATCGCCGGATTCAATTGCGCTTAACGCTTTCTTGGTTGCTGTTTTAACAGCACTACGACGTGCTGTATTGATAGCATTTTTCTTTGCTGTCACTAAAATTCTTTTATCACATGATTTATGATTTGCCACTTTATTTTCCTTTTATTTTTACGCGGTTTCTGTTATTTTATAGAAAACAAACATAAAATCAAGGGAAAAACGCATGATATATATTTTTTCATTAATTATTGCTTATTTGTTGGGTTCGATACCTTTTGGGATTGTTATTACAAAGTTGTTTAACAAGGGCGATTTGCGCAAGGTTGGCAGTGGCAATATCGGCGCAACCAATGTTATGCGTGTCGGTGGACTGCGTTTGGCAGGCTTGGTCTGGATTTTGGATATGCTGAAAGCGGTTGTGGCTGTTTTAATCGGGCGGTATGTTGGTGGGGCTGTTTTTGGTGTTTGGTGTGGTTTTATGGCTATTATTGGACATTGTTTCCCGATTTGGTTGAAATTTCATGGGGGCAAAGGGGTTTCATGCCTATTCGGGGTTTTGCTGGCGGTAAATCCACTGTTATTTATTATATGTGGTATTGAGTGGTTATTGGTGGCATTGGGGACTGGGTATTCGTCTGTGGGTGCCTTGGTTGCCTTTTGTTTAATGCCTGTGTTGGGATTTTTTATCAGTTTTAATATTGGAATTGCGTTTTTAGCGATTGCTATTCTTTGTTTGTGGCGTCATCGCGAAAATATTTTGCGCTTGGTTTCTGGCAAAGAATCAAAAATAGAATGGAAATGGAAAAAATAATTTCAGATAGTATTTGTTTTTATGTGTATTTTGTGATATAATATCGTCGTAAGTAAGAGGGTTTTATACATGAAATATTTTGTTTCTGTGTTGGTTATTGCTATGTTCGGTTTTGGCGCAAATGCCGCACAAAATGGGCGTCCGGCTATGGCAAAAAATATTATGTCTGCACCGCGTTATACTGCGTCTGTGAATCAGATATCTGGAAACGGTGGCGGTATAAATGGACGTGTTAAACCTGTCGCAAAAGTTGATGAAACAGAACAGCAAACAACTGAACCAGAGCCAGATGAAGAATCAGAAGAGGAAGTTGTCGTTGTCGATATGCGCGAAGCTGAACGCAATGCGTGCATAAATAATAATATTGGTGTTGGAAATACTTTTGTATGGGCCTCTAAATACAGTGATACGTCAAATTACGCGAATATGGTTGAAGATGTTGAACATCCTGAAAATAATGTGTGTTTTGTGCGTGTGGAATTAAGTTCAACCAATGAATCCAGAATCAAAGTGGCTGATATTGAACCAAAGTATTTTATGTGGGGCGAACCTATTAAATGTGGTAGCTGGGTCAGCAAGAAAGAAATGGAAAATCGTATATTGGATGCCAGGAAAGGTGCGCGTATTGGTGGTATTGTGGCCAGTACTGTTGGTGGTATGGGACTTGGGGTTGGTGCTATGGAATTGTTCGGCAACAAGTTGATTGGTGGCAAGGTAGAAGGTCAAAAGGGTGTTGATAAGATAGAATTATACAAAGCGCAATTAGCTAAAGAAGAAAACAAGGAATATATAGGCGATTTGAAAATAATGGTAGAAGCATGTGATGAAAACGAATTGTTTAAGGATAGTAGCGATTGTAAAATGTACACAGAATTATGTAATGCTGTTTGTAAATAAAAATGGGGTGTAAAATGAAAAAATATGTTTTGTTGGCTTTGATGTGTTTTCCAATGATGTCGTTTGGTGCATCATCTGTGCGCACATTGGGATCAAATGCGGTTGTAGGAGCATCTGGGACAACAGCGAGCAAAATAACGCCCGTAAAAGCGAGTAATGTGGGAAGCGTTAGCGGTAGTGGTGTTGCGCGTGTCGGCTCGTTGCGTGCGAAAGCCACAACTGTTAATACCCCAAGTGCGGTTTCTGGAACTACAACGCGTTTCCCTGTGGTTTCGCCGACAAGACTTTTTAATACTGCAATGGCACCACGTCCAACGGGGTCTGTCTCTAATACTACAATTGTAAACACAGATGCAGATATAGGAGACCTTACACAAAGGGTGGAAAATATAGAAAACAAGACTGGTGATACAATAATTGTTGATACAATCAATAATAATACGACCAACATATCTGATCATGCAAATCGTATAGAAGTACTTGAGAATGGTTTTAATTCGGTTCGCCGTATATCAGGTTCTGCAGTGCCCCCAGAGTTTGCCGGGACGCCAGGGACAACCGACAAGCCACGTGCGTGGATTTGGGTTGAAGAATAATCAGTTTATTTAATTTTTCTCTTTTCTGGGATTGTAGATTTGGCTACAATCCCTTTTGTTATGAGTGATTTATTAAATAAACTTTTGATATTACGAAGCCCTGGGGTTGGTCCTGTCAAATATAACAGTTTGCTGGCCGAATTTGGCGATGTGGACTCTGTGGTTGATTCAATGCATTTGTCGTCTGAATTTATTGATGATGTAAAACGCGAAATGGATAGTGCATATTCATTGGGGATTGAATATTTGGACGAAAGTGATTCGCTTTACCCGCAAAATTTATTGAATATAAAAAATCATCCGATTGTTATAACTGCGCGCGGTAATACAGAAACATTGAACAAGAAAACTGTCGCGATGGTTGGGACGCGTCATGCGACTGCAACAGGTATGGAATTTATGTCTGATATGGCGTGCAAATTTGCAGAACATAATTTTGCGGTTGTTTCTGGTATGGCGATGGGAACAGATACTGCTGCGCATATTGGTGCTTTGCGTGCAGGTGGAAATACACAAACAATCGCTGTTCTGGCGGGTGGGGTTGATTATATATGGCCACTTGAAAACGAATCGTTGTATTATGAAATAATAGACAGAGGTGTCGTGATAAGCGAACTGCCAGTTGGCGTAAAACCTATCGCCCAGAATTTTGTTCAACGAAATCATTGGGTCGCGGGTTTGTCTGATTTTTTAATTTTAGGTGAAGCAGATGAAAAATCAGGCAGCATGACCACAGCACGATTCGCTTTGGATTATGAAAAGCGCGTATTTGCAGTGCCTGGACATCCATCAGACCCACGCAGTATCGGTCCAAATTCATTGATAAAAAGCGACAATGCAACATTATGTATGTCCATAAATGATTTCTTTGATGATGAAAAAGTATCAACAAAGAAAAAAAATAATGCGTATCAAAATGACATATTGGATAAACTAGGAATGATTCCCGTATCAGAATCTGTATTGGCAAATCTTGTCAAAAAAAGTGTTGCGGAAATCAAGACTGATTTAGTGGTCTTGGAATTACAAGGTTTGATAAGAAAACAAGATGGTGGTTATGTTCTGAATTGATTTAATTTATGTCTATACAGTGTATATACAAAGTGCGAAAATCAGGGGAAAAAACGAATCGTTGTCAAAAAATAAATGTTGAAAAAATAATCAACATTTGGTTGCAAACAGAAATAAATCTTATAAATTGTTTCGTGTAAAGAAAAACGATTGAAACAATCAATCAACAAGTGAGAGAAAAGAGTAGGGCAATATAAATATTAATTCTGAATCGGAATTTGGAATTACATATTTATGTGGGTGAATTTTGCACCCAAAAATGCACAGGCAGGAAACTCTTTTAAGAAAGGAAAAGGAGCAAACGACATGCAAGCAGCAACAAAACAAAATGTAAATGTTGAATCAATCAAGGCAGCGATTTCTGCCCATATCGGTTCTGCGGGTTTTACTTCTTGGATTGCGCCTTTGCATTTTGAATTGTCTGAAAATTGCTTAAACTTGGTTGCGCATAATCAATTTGCTGCAGATTATGTTAAAAATGTTTATGGCGAAACTATATCTGGAATTGTTTCTGAATTTGGTTTGGATTTAAATATATGTGTTCGTTCATCTGCAAACATTGTAAATACTGCAAATGATAATGTTGTATGTGCGTATACACCATCTGAATCAGTTGCAATAAAAACAAATAAAAATGGTTTTAATCGTTTTATTTGTTCAGATGAAAATAATTTTGCAGTTATGGCATGCAAAAAAATCGCATCTGGGAACGCATCTTTTTCACAGTTATTTATATATGGCCCTAGCGGTTGCGGTAAAACTTTGTTGGCAAATTGCATTTGTGCCGAATCGGATAATCGCGTTTTGATGATGTCTGGTGGCCAGTTTGTTGCAGATTTCACACGCAGTTTACGTGATAAAACAATATTTGCATTTAAAGATTACTGTCGTAATTGTGATACATTTATTTTGGACGATGTATGTGCACTGGCTGGCAAACGTGCAACAATGGATGAATTCATGCAATTAATTTCAGATTTGCGCAATATGGGAAAAAATATCGTGCTGACTGCAAATATGGCACCAAATGCATTGACAGGTTTTGACAGACGTGTTCAATCTGTATTTGCATCTGGTTTGGTTGTTGATGTTGTTGCACCAAATGCATATGTTCGTCGTTCTATGTTATTACAGGGCGGTGTTGATATGACTGTTGCAGACGAATTATCAAAACGAATCGCTGCAGACGGTCATTTGGTAAACGGTGTTATAAATAAAATCAAAACGTATTCTGAATTGATGGGTGAACGTGTTGATATGGATGTGGCTGCACGTTTGTTGGGTGATACTTTGGCAAAAAATAAAACACCAATTGCAATGGTAAAATCTATGTGTGAAAAAATGTGTGTATCGTATGATGAGATTTGTGGTAATTCACGCGCCCGTCGTTTGGTTCGTGCGCGTCAGGTTATGATGGCTGCATTGAAAAGCGCGACAAATTTGTCATTGACAGAAATCGGTAATGTTTGCGGTGGTCGTGATCATGCCACAGTGGTTTATGCGTTAAGCCAAATCGAATCGCAAAAAACATCTGATTTGATGTTAAATGCAGAATTGGACGACATGATAAAATTATGTAAATAACCAAAATTGAAAAGTTTGCTTTGTCAGAAAGGGAAAAAACTCACTCACCATTAAGGGTGGGTGTTTTTTTGCTTGGTTAAACATAAAAAATATGATAAAATTGCTCTTAATAAAAGGGAGTGGAAAGGTATGAAAAAAATATCTTTTGTATTGTTGGCTTTGTTGGCATGTCCATCATACGCAACGGTGTATGATTTAGATGTTGCAATGAACAATGTTCGCACGGCATGCAGCGGAATAAATTCCAAAATGGATCATCTGAAATTAATGGCTGGTATAAATACAGGTATCGGTGCAGTTGGAACTGTCACAGGCGCAGTCGCATTGGGAACCGGTATTGCCAAGGCACAAAAAGATGCAGAAATTTTACGTTTAAAGAAACAGTTTGTAGTTTTTTTACCTGAGGGTGGTGATGAAGTAAGTAAACAAGAAGCAGAAGAAACATTGGCTAAACTGGAAGAAGCGTGGGCAGAATATGTGAAAAAAGTCGATGCGAATAAAAAGAAGAATGTTGATGAAGTTGACAAGTTGGAAAAAGAATCCAAAACATTGGGTAATGTCCGAACAGGTATGTTGGCTGCGAATACAGCAACCAGCGTAGCGGGTGCTGTGATTTCCAGTCAGAATAAAACAACCGGCAGTATCAAGGAAGCAATCGATAAATGTATCTCTGCAACCGATGATTTGCGTGAAAGCATGATGCAAGCGCGCATTGATGGACATGATACAACAGATGCAAAACGCATAGTAGATGCGTGCACAGAATATAAATTTGCGGATTTATCAAAGATAAATAAATTGGCAACAGGTTCAACTGTGACATCAAGTATTGGTGCGGTTGCGGGTGGAATTGGAACGATAACCAGTGCGGTTGCGAATACGGATTCAACCCGTAACGATAACAGCGCAGCTGGAATATCAAAAGAAAAGAATTTGAATACAGCATCAAACGTATTATCGGGTGTGACAACTGCAACATCGGCGGTATCAACAGTATTAAACGGTGTTCAGATAGCAACTATAAAGAAAGTTGTATCAATATCAGAAAATTGTGAAAAGGAGATACAATAATGAAAAAGTTTTTGACATTGATTTTGTTATTGGGAATAGGCATAGTTCCAAATGTTGCATTTGGTAATATAAAGTTTAAAAAAGATGGGGCGGATATCTTAGCAAATTCTTTTAAGGAAGAATTTGGTGATAAAGCAGGTGTTGCAGTAGATACTTTTAAGAGGGTGTATGATAAAGACAAAGGTATAGATGCAGAGGGAATGGCGACTGTTTATGCAAGCGGTGTTGATTCTGATAAGGTAGATGGTTTTAGATTTAAACAATTTTGGTCAAGAATTGTTGGTAAAATATCTGAGATTTTTACTGACTGTATATGGGTAGAATCTGATCAAGTTTGTGTGCCCGTCAATCCATGTGAGAACCAAGGATTTGAAAAGTATTGTAACAGAGAATTTAAGGGTTTTGGTGACAGTTTAATACAAAAACACCAATTTTTGGTAGATACGTATGCCAAGAGTCATAATTTGTCGTGTTCTTTTAATAGGCTTGATTCTGATGCTAATGGGACAAAACGAGCGTTGTGTGCTGGTGATGATGTAATGTTTTTTGAATTTGATGATGCCAAGCAAGATAATTGTTTTCAGAAAGAGGCAATAAAGATTTTGTGTATAGTTTCAAAAGGTAAATTGTTGGGAAATGGAGAGAGTTGTAGGTTAGATGATTGTGATGATGATACATTGAAATCTATAATCAGTCAATATAACGATTCTGATGAGTGTTTTAAGAAGTCTTATAATGGTAAAATATATTTAGATTACTTTGATACCAAAAAAGGAGGTTGTACTTTAAGACTTTCGTCAAAACAGTGGTCTGAATATTGATTTGAGTATAAATGTCGCTATTAAAACCAACCTTTCTTTTCGGATTTTGTGCTGGCGAAGTCGCTTAATGCTTTCTTTTGCTTTTCGGTCAATTTCTTTGGGATTATAATTCCGATTTCCAAATACAAATCGCCAAAGCCACCACGACCGTTTGGCATACCATGTGAACGGATTCTCAATCTTTCACCGACCTGGGTTCCAGATGGTATTTTGACGGATAACTTTTTATCATCGATTGTTTCGATTTCTATTTCACCACCCATTGCCAATGTTGGAAAGTCTATATCAATATGCATCAGCAAATCATCGCCAACGCGTTCGAATTTTTTATCTGGCTTGATACGTATATCCAAATAGAAATCGCCAGCGCGACCACCGTTTGGACCCGCTTCGCCCATGCCAGCCATACGTAATCTGGCGCCATCTTGGATACCTGCGGGGATTTTTACATCCAATGTTCTTTGTTTGTTGGTTGTTCCTGTGCCACCGCATGCAGTGCATTTTTTATCAATTTTGCGCCCCAAGCCATTGCAATCTGGACATGGTGTTTCAACTGCGAAAAAGCCTTGACGTGCATGAACATAGCCGCTGCCACCACAGGTTGAACATTTTGGGGCAGGTTTGCCATCGGCTGTGCCGTTGCCGTCACATTTTTCACATTTAACAGCGCTTGAAAATTTTACTGTGTGCGTTGTGCCGAAAAAGGCGTCTTTCAGAGATATTACAACTTCGTCTAATAAATCACGTCCGCTGGGTTGTCTGGCAGAACCGCGACCAGATTCACCAAAGCCACCGCCAAAGCCGAAACCACGCATAGCTTCGCGTAAGATATCTTCCATTCCGCCCATGCCTTCGCCACCACCCATATTAAAGTGAAATGCGCCATTACCAAATGGATTGCCACCGAAACCTGCGCCTGCGCTGGCCCCGTTGCCACCTGCAAATGCGGCATCGCCAAATCTGTCATACGCAGCGCGTTTTTGTGGATCTTTCAATATATCAAAAGCGTTGTTGACTTCCTTGAACTTTTCTTCGGCAGATTTATCGCCTGGGTTTTTATCAGGGTGATATTTCATAACCAATTTGTGATAGGCTTTTTTAATGTCTGTATCACTGGCGTCTTTGGATACGCCCAATACTTCATACGGATTTTTGTTCATTTTGGTACCTGTTTAATTCTTTTTGTATAAAATATATAGGTTATTTATAATAAAAATCAAGTGTGTTAGTGGACTATTTTTTGTGAATTTTGGAATAGTTTCACTTGCACAAATTGCGAAAATGTTATATTAATTGTGTGATAAAAGTGGGAAAAGTTATGAATAAATATGATGCTTCGGATATTCAAGTGCTGGAAGGGTTAGAGCCGGTTCGTCTGCGTCCTGGTATGTATATTGGCGGAACAGATGAAAAGGCATGGCACCATTTGCCGGTTGAAATTATGGATAATTCTATTGACGAAGCAGTTGCTGGCTTTGCCAAGAAAATCGTTGTCAATTTGATAGATTCCAAGACCATAGAAATCACAGATGATGGTCGTGGGATTCCTGTTGATGAACATCCAAAATATCCGGGCAAGTCTGCGTTAGAGGTTATTTTAACAACCCTGCATTCTGGTGGAAAATTTAACAATAATGTGTATAAAACCAGTGGCGGTCTGCATGGTGTGGGCAGTGCGGTTGTTAATGCGCTGTCGTCTGAAATGATTGTGACAATTTCCAGGGACGGCTATGAATGGCGTCAGACTTTTTCGCGCGGAAAGACTACATCACCAATTACGCGCGGTAATGCAACCAAGGCACATGGAACAAAAATCAGATTTACTTTGGACGATGAAATATTTGGCGAATTTGCTGTGTTCAAGCCGATTAAGATTTATCGTATGGCGCGCGCTAAATCGTTTTTGTCGCGTGGGGTCAAGATAGAGTGGCACTGTAATCCGGCATTATTGACCGAAGATATGAATATCCCATCGGACAAAGAATTTTATTATCCAAATGGTGTTGCAGATTTTGTTGCTGAAAAAACAGATTCTAAGCCACGCATTTTGCCAAAGATTTTCAGTGGCTCGGTCGATTTTCCAGATGACAGTGGTCGTGTAGAATGGGCGCTGACGGTTTTAACTGATGAAAATGGTGCGGCTTCGGACGATGGATTTTTTGCGTCTTATTGCAATACGATTGCAACAATTGATGGCGGAACACACGAAGCGGGGTTTAAGGCTGCAATTACCAAGGGGCTGAAAGCGTATGGTGAAAAGGTAAATAACAAGGCGGCAACCACGATTATCGGCGAAGATGTTTTTGATTCTGTGGCGGCGATTGTTTCTGTGTTTTACAAAACGCCTCAATTTTTAGGTCAGACCAAGGAAAAACTTTCAAATCCAGAAGTTGCGCGTTATACAGAAAACGCTTTGCGTGATCCATGGGAAATGTTTTTGGCATCTGACCCAAAAACCGCAAACGCATTACTGGATTTTGTTATAAACTTGGCAAATGCGCGTATCAAGACAAAGCAAGTCAAAGATGTTGCACGTAAAACCCCGACCAAGCGAATTCGTATGCCGTCTAAATTGGCAGATTGTTCTAAACATGGGGTAGAGGGCACAGAATTGTTTATTGTAGAGGGGGAATCCGCAGGCGGAACCGCAAAACAGGCACGCGATAGGGCAACCCAGGCGATTATGCCTTTGCGTGGTAAGGTTTTGAATGTATTGTCGAATTCTGATGAAAGATTTAGTGCCAACAAAGAATTAAATGACCTGATTGATATTATTGGTGCAGGAACTGCGAAAGATTGGGACGATTCGAAGTTAAGATATGAAAAAATAATTATAATGACTGATGCTGATGTTGACGGTAGTCACATTGCGTCGTTATTAATGGCATTTTTCTATCAATATATGCCCCAGTTGATTTATGATGGACATTTGTATTTATCTTGTCCACCTTTGTATAAATTGACTTGTGGAACCGAATCGATTTATGTTGATTCTGATGAAGAATTGGAAGAATTGAAAAACGGCAAATATAAAAATAAACGTGTTGAGATATCGCGATTCAAAGGGCTTGGTGAAATGATGCCAAATCAGTTGAAAGAAACAACTATGTCGCCAAAAACACGTCGCTTGATTCGTGTTGATTTACCACCAAAAACCGAAGAGGGTTTGGAAGACACCGAAAAAACAAAAACTTTGGTGTATGATTTGATGGGTAAAAAACCAGAATTTAGATTCAAGTTTATTACTGAACATGCCCAGTTTGTAAAAGATTTGTTTGTGTAATAATTTGTTAAACAAAAGAAAATCCGCTGCATAGCGGATTTTCTTATAATTATTATTTTGCTTATTTTATTTTCTTTAATTTTTGTGCAAAGGTAAATGTATATTGTGTCGCACTCCATAAAGATGCCACCAATGCAAACCATAAACAGAATACACCAACCTGGGGTAATATGCTGATTAAATAAAATACTATACGGCTGTCTGTTGTTGGGGTTATGGAGGAAAATACTGCAAAGAATAACAAAAACGCCGCGATAGCAATCATTTGAATTGTTGTTTTAATTTTTCCCATTGAAAAGCGTGCCTTTGGAACAGGCATTTCAATTTTTTGTGTGCCCAAAAATTCACGTAATCCGCTGATATACAATTCACGTGCAATCATTATTATAATTGGAATCACAACTGTCCATGTTGGCGCAATCAATGCCAACATAATAAATGTGTTGCACACCAATAATTTATCGCCAATGTGATCCAAAACACCACCCAATTTAGAACAGCAATTATGTTTGCGTGCCAGATATCCGTCAAACCAATCAGACATTGCGCCCAATACATATATTGCAAAAGATATCCAATACCAACGCATCATAAGTGTTGGGATAATCAAAAACGCGACCATTATGCGAAATGATGATAAAAAGTTAACAAATGCTTTCATATTATTTTTCTCCTTTGTGTGTTGTTTGTTATTATAACATATCAGAATGGAAATAGGCATATATTTTTTCTGCTGCACTTTTCCCAAGTCCAGATACGCGTGATAAAGATTTCAGGTCTGCGTCCATAATTGCATGCACAGAACCAAAATGCTGTAATAATTGTTTTTTGCGCGTTGGGCCGATTCCTTCGATTTCGTCTAGACAGCTGGCGGTCAATTGTTTTGCGCGCACAGAACGATGGTATGTTATAACAAATCTGTGTGCTTCGTCACGAACTGTGCGCAACATTAAAAATAATGCGGAATCTTTTGCCAATTCATGATTTTCAGAACCGTCTGGCATAATAAAATGTTCATCACCATTACGAACAACACCTTTGGTCACGCCCAGGACAGGTATTTTTCCATTTGCGACTTTGTTTGCAATATTCCATTGTGCAGGACCACCATCAACAATTATTAAATCAAGTTTTGGACCGTCCATGATTGCACGAGTGACAAATTCTTCCATCATCGCGATATCGTTTCCTGCACGCGTTGAATCACGCAATTTGAAATGTCTGTACGATGATTTTATAAATCCGTCGTGTCCAAAAGCAATCATTGCGCCAACTGGATTTTTACCGAATAAATGTGAATTATCAAAAACGCCAACGCAATCAAGTTTTAACCCCAGCCAATTTTCAAGTGCGGAAACATTATTGTCCCACTGTAAATTTGGTGTATACACCGTATTTTGCCGTATACCGCGATTTGTTGTTGTGGTTAGCGCGGTTATTTTATCGCGCATAATTGCAGCATTTTCGAAATCCATTTTATCAGAAAAATCTTTCATTTGTTTTGTTAAATCTGCAATTATTGGTTCGCTGTCCCCAGTTAAAATCCTGCGTGCCAGTTGAACATTTTTATCATAATTTGGTTGTGGCAGACAGCATGGCGCGCTGCATCGTCCAATTTGATGAAGCAAGCATGGGCGCGAACGATTTTTCATAAATGTATCTGTGCATGTTCGCAGTTGACATACGCGCTGCAAAGTTTTGATTGTGTCGTTTAATGCATATACAGATGGATATGGACCATAAACATCTTTGCGTTGTGATATTTTGCCACGAAATTTCAGCAACCTTGGGTATTCATGTTTGGTTAATGCCAGCATTGGATACATTTTTCCGTCTGTCATCATGATATTGTATTTAGGTTTCAGGCTTTTTATCAATTTTTGTTCTAAAATCAGCGCGTCTGTTTCGGTTCGGGTTGTTTCCCATTCCACACGTCGCACCAGCGAGCGCATAATTTGCTTGTGCATTTCAAGTTTAGAAACATCGATATACTGACGCAAACGATGCAGGATATTCTTTGCTTTGCCGACATATAGCAGATTACCGTCCCCGTCGAACATTTTATAAACTCCGGGAGACATTGGGGCGTTTTCTATTAAATCTCTGAATTGAATTTTCATAATAGATATGATACAATAGAAATTGTAAAAATCAAATAGAGGTGTGATAATGAGACAAGAATCCGGACGTTCAATGATTGAAATGATTGGTGTGTTGGCTATAATGGCTATTATAACAGCAGGTGCTTTTGCGCTGATTTCTACGGCTTTTCATACACAAAAACGTGCACGTGTGACAGATGATGTTGCAAATATTGTGACAGGTGTACGCAGTTTGTTGGGCGAATATGACGACTTTTCAAATATAGATAATTCAACTATATTTGGTGCGATTGCGGTCAGTAATAAAAACCCATATGGCGGAACATATGAATTGGCGGTTGATGCGTCAAATTCGCGCAGATTTATTGTCAGCATAAATGGATTATCCAAATCTGATTGCGAAGGTTTGCTTATGAAGGCATGGACTGATTCAATTGGATATGAAGAATCAAATCACAAAGACAGTGGTGCAACAGGTAAATGTGTAGACGGCAACAAAAATGTTGTGTCTATTACATACGGCGAATAGTTTATGGCAGAATTTATAAAAATTTCCGAAGTTGAAGATGGAACACGTTTGCTGCGCTGGTTTCTAAGGCATTATCCAGGTATGCCCCAGCGTGAGTTTTATAAACTTTGTCGTGGCGGTCAGATAAGAATAAATTCTTCGCGGTGCAAGGGTATGGAAATTTTAACTGCGGGTGATGTTATTCGTATTCCGCCAACTTTGCAATCTTTTCAGAAAGTTTCATCAAAGACAGAAACGGGCGAAAAGTATTCTTTGTCTGATTTGGAAGAATTAAGAAAATGCATTATTCATAATGATTCTGATATTGTTGTTTTTAACAAGCCGGCTGGCTTGGCAGTGCAGGGTGGCACAGGAATAAAAAAGTCAATTGATAAAATGGTTGCTGCGTTATTTCCGTACGATAAAATTTCATTGGTTCATCGTTTGGACAGGGAAACCAGTGGCTTGCTGGTCGTTGCGAAAAATCAAAAGGCTGCCCAAGAATTAGCAAAACAGTTTCAGAGCAAGATTGCGCACAAGGAATATCTGGCTTTATTACAAGGAACAGTCGCGAATAAATCAGGGGTGATTGATAATTATGTTATCAAAGGACACGTGTTCGAAAGTTCTGCATCAGCACCAAAAGATTCCCATCCACAACGCGCTATTACAGAGTATAAAGTATTGGGTGAAGCATCAGGTTTGTTGTCTTGGGTTTTGTTTTCACCAAAGACTGGTCGGACACATCAATTAAGATTACACAGTGCGTATTCTTTGCATGCACCGATTGTTGGGGACGATTTATATGGTATTACGCGTGGCAATCTGGGTGGTGCGCTGGGGGCTTTGTTGAAAACGCAAAAATTATTTTTATTTGCGTACAAGATAACTTTCAGACACCCTGGAACAGGAAAAATAATTACTCTTCAGGCTCAATTACCAGATTTTATGCAGTCGGTGGTTAAGTTTCTGGAATTCAAAATGCCATAGGTGAAACAAGATATGTTTTTGTATTTTTTCTATAAACGGTATCTTTGGTTATTGCGGGCAGTATTCTTGTCTGTTATGGGGTTATGTGTGGCATTTGGTATTGCGCTGTATCAGGTGAATCTTGAAACTTTGCGGGGGAATATTTTATCCGTATTACGTGATGCAACAAATATGCCTGTGGAAATAGATGGTAAAATATCTTGGAAATTTTCTTTGCGTCCCCAGATAGAATTAAATGATGTTCGTATTCCAAATGCGGATTGGGCAAAGCAGAAAAATTTATTTTCTGCAGATAAAATAGATGTTCGTTTGGATTTGATTTCTTTGTTCAGTTCTAAACCTGCATTAAGATATATTCGTGTGCATAATGCAAAAATTGCGTTGGAAAAAAATGATAAGGGTGAAAATTCGGTTGTATATAATAAACCACAAATATCAGAAAATCAGCCGGATACAGCCCAAGATAGCATAAAAAAATATCCTGTGGAACCATTGCCTTTTGGTGGTTTGTCTGTGCAAGATATATCTGCGAACATATATGGGGATAAATATGTTTTCAGAAGTTTTAGTATCAGAAATCATACAAGTCGTTCTGATATAGAATATTCAGGTTGGATAAACCCTGGTAATATGAATGTGCCTTTTGTTATCAAGTTTTCTGAATATAATGTGGAAAGAAAAATATATCCGTTACAGATTGCTTTTTCGACAGGTGCAGAAGCTTTGATTGCAGATGTCGCACTGGAAGGGACAAGCAAGATGCCTATAGATTTTGTTGTTCGTGGCGACATTTTAGATATCAGGCAGACGGGTAAATGGTTTAATTTTGATGTATTAAGTTTGCCAAAATTGAAAGTGAACCTTGTTGGTGGTTTTGATCGTAAAAAACTGTCTTTCAGAAAATCGTCTGTCACAGTTGGTGATTCTGTATTAAGTTTTTCTGGAACATACGATTGGTCTAAAAATATACCTGTGATTGATGCCAAGGTATCGTCAAATTATATTGATATATATAAATCTTTTCCAGAATGGTTTGGTGCAGGTCAGCAGTGGATACACCCAAAACGTGAATTAAATGTGTTTCACGATATGCCTTTGTTTGGAAAGTTTTTATATGGTGTGACGGCAAATATTGAAATAAATCTGAAAAAATTTATTCCGTATCGTTCATTGGCTTTGTCTGATTTGGTTATCAAGGCAAATGTTGAAAATCATAAATTGCGTGCAGATGCAAATCTGAAAATGGCGTCTGGTGATATGTTGGTTGGACTGGACGCAGATATAGATGAAAATGGGGTTTATACAGTGAAAGCTGCGGCAGATTGCGAACACGTGTACATTGGTGAAATATTAAAGCAAGTGTATGTGTACAAGATTATTTCTGGGTTGCCTGTGAATATTGATTTTTATTTACAGGCGCATGGCGCAGATATGTCGCAAATAATGCAAACGGTTTCGGGACCGTTGATGGTGTATTCTGTGGACAAGGGGTACGCACATGCTGATTTAGTTGAATATATGTATGGTGGCGATTTCTTGACCAGTTTGCGTCATAATGTGGAAGATTTATTCAGTGGTGATAAAAAACGTGATATGATTGAAATCGGTGGTGCGATTGCAAACCTTAAATTGCGTGATGGTTTAATAGAAACTAAAAATGGGGTGGCAGTTGAAACGCGTGTTATAAATATGCGGTTGGTTGGTGCTTTGGATTTAGGCAAGGAAGTAATTCAGATGTCTTTGGCGTCTGTGCCTGTGCGTGGTCTGAAAATATCGCTTTCGGGTAATTTGGTTAATGCTTTGCAGATTACGGGCAATTTGGCAGAACCTGATTTCAAGATTAGTGGAGGGGCTTTGGTTGGCAAGGTTGGCTCTGCAGTTGGTTTGGGATTGTTATTGGCGCCATTGACTGGTGGTCTAAGTATTGCAGGTGGTTTTGTAGCGGGATTATTAGCAGGCGATTTGTTGGAAAATTGGCTGGCAGACGACCACCCATATAAAACTGCTATGAAAAAGGGCGCACCGTCAAAACGTGGCGACCCAGACTGGTTTAATACGCCGTTAAATGATTTGATAAAGACAGTTTTGCATTAATTGTCAATATTTTTGTCTAAAACGCTATTTTTGTAATAACTGTGATTTGCTCTTGCACCGAATCGGTGTTTTTTGGTAAACTGCCATTGAATAATAAGAAAGATAAAAAAAGAACAGGAGAAATATTATGGAATTTTCAGTGTTTCGTCAGGTTTTAATTCGTGCGCTGGGACATATGCAGTCTATTGTTGAAAAGCGCGCAACTCTGCCGATTTTGATGAATGTAAAGATAGAAGTTTCAGACGATTTGATTTTGTCTGCAACAAATGTTGATTTGGAATTGGTTGAACATGTGGCCGCTGATATTACTTTGTCTGGTAAAACTACTGTGCCGGTTCAGATGTTGTATGACATTGTTCGTAAATTGCCAGATGATGCAGAAATCAGTTTCAAGCAATCTGGTGACCAGTTGGTTGTGTCCAGTGGTCGCGCGGTGTTTCATTTGCCAACATTGCCAGCGGAAAATTTTCCTGCTATGGCTGGGGGCAACCTTGGCACTAAATTCCAGATGACAACTGGTGATTTGGCGCATTTGATAAATCAAACCAAATTTGCAATTCCAACTGATGATGTTCGTTATCATTTGGGGGGTATTTATTTCCATATATCTGAAGATACCGGCAAATTGACTGCGGTTGCAACTGATGCCCAGCGTATGGCTTTGTGTGCTATGAAAGCGCCCGCAGGGACAAATGGTATGCCATCTGTTATTTTGCCCAGACGTGTTATCGGTGAATTGTCTAAATTATTAGAAGATGCAACTGTTGATGATGTGACGGTTGAATTGTCAGATACCAAGGCACGTTTTACAATTGGTTCTGCTATATTGACCAGCAAATTGGTTGATGCACAGTATCCAAATTATCGCGTTGTTATTCCAAAGGGTAATGACAAGATTGCAATCTTGGACAGAAAACAATTTATAAACGCTGTGGATTTGGTATCGGTCGCCAGTGTGGACAAGACTAAATCTGTTCAGTTAACATTTTCTATGAATAAATTGGTTATAAACGCGTCCAGTCCTGATGCTGGAACTGCGACCCAGGAATTAGATGTGGAATATAATGGTGATGCGACATTTACTATCAATTTCAATGTGAAATTCTTGCTGGATGTTGCAGGTCAGGTCGAAGGTGACAAATTCCAAATGGAAATGCAGGAATCTTTGTCGCCAACGATTATTAAATCTACTGATAAAAACACAGACGCGTTGTTCGTATTGATGCCAATGCGTATGTAGTTTTTTATGATGAAAACCAAAAACCGTCGTTTTGACGGTTTTTTTATGCTTGGTGGTTGAAAATAGTTTTTTTTAGTGTTATTTTATAATACGTTTATATGAAACATTAAAAACAAAGGGTAAAAACAATGGCTTCTTATATTGCAAATGATATGCGTGTGGGTTGGGTTATTTCCCATAACGGTAAACGTTATTCTGTGACTTCGATTACCAAGGTAAAACCTGGTAAAGGTGGCGCTTTTGTCCAGGCGGACTTGCGCGATATTGATTCTGGGAACAAGGGCGGCGATCGTTGGCGTGCAGAAGACAAAGTTGAAAAATTGATGGTTGAAGATATGGACTGTCAATATTTGTATTCTGACGGTACAGACGCTTTCTTTATGAATCTGTCAGATTATGAACAGTTCACAATGCCAAACGAATCTTTGGGCGAACAAATGAAATTCTTGGCACCTGAAATGGTGGTCAAAGCCAACTTTGTCGAAGGTCACCCAGTTTCAATCACTTTGCCAAAAACTGTTGTTGCAACTGTGGAAGAAACAGAACCTGCATTAAAAGGACAAACAGCGACTGGCAGTGGTGGTAAACCTGCGATTTTGGACAACGGTGTTCGTGTTCAGGTTCCTGTATTTATTGAACAAGGTGAAAAGATTGTCGTAAATACAGAAACTCTTGAGTATGTAGAGAGAGCAAAATAAATAAAAACGGTGCAGATGCGCCGTTTTTTTTATGCTTTGTTTGCTGAACCCATAATGTTTTTTATTTCGTCAATGCATTGTTGTATCATCTTGTCCATTGCAAAATTCAGATATTGACGTGGGTTTGTTATACTTTTATTTTTATAAAATTGTTCGCGTATACCTGCTGTGAACGCCAGGCGTAAATCGCTGTCTACGTTTATTTTTGTTATATGCATTTTGATTGCACGTTTTAGTTGTGTGGCATTTATTCCGCGCGCATTATTTAACTTGCCACCATATTTGTTTATATCATTTATGTATTTTTGCGGGATACTGGACGCGCCATGCAGAACCAAAGGTGTGTTTGGTATATTATTTGCAATTTGTTGCAAAATATCGAATCGCAATTTTTCACTATCAGATTTTTTTTTGTATAAACCATGTGATGTTCCAACAGCTATTGCCAAAGAATCGGTATTTGTTTGTTTAACAAAGTCGGCAACTATGTCTGGGTCAGTATACAAATGCGAATCGGCATAAGTCAATTCGTCTTCAATTCCAGCCAATACGCCAAGTTCTGTTTCTACAGACACATCATGTTTGTGTGCATAGTCTGAGATTTTTTTGGAAATTTTTATGTTTTCTGATAATGGCAAAGCGCTGCCATCAAACATAACAGATGAAAAGCCGATATCAATCGCATGTTTGCAAGATTCAAAGCTGTGTCCATGGTCCAGGTGTAATGCGACTTGATTTTTTTTGTATTTTGCACCACGAATCATACCCATTAAAATATCGTCGCCCATGTATTTCAGCGCAGATTCTGATACCGCCAAGATTACAGGGCTGTTCGTTTGCGTTGCTGCGTTTAATATTGCTTTTAATGTTTCCATATTATAGAAATTGAAAGCAGGGACAGCATATTTGCCACGCAACGCGCGTATCAGCAATTTTTTTGTGTTTATTAAACCAAAATCAGAATAGTGCATTTCGTATCCTTTGTGGGCATGTTTTTATTATTATATCATAAAAATACAGGTATTTATGTGCTTTTTTTGCATAAAACCTTGACATCGGGTTCTTTTGTGGAACAATTCCAATAACGAATCGGAATTCGTGTAATAAAAACAAAGGAAAAACAAATGAAAAAATTGGGTTTAGTCGCACTGGGTATGGGATTATTGGCTGGATGTTCTGGCTATGATTACTATAAAACCGGTGTTCGTTATTATCAAGATGACGAAGATTGTATCTATTATTCACGCGAAAGCGGTAAAAAATTTGATTCAGATATTCGTTCATTAAGAGATGGCAAACGTATCGTATATCGTAATACACGTTGTTCTGATTTATACATGAAAGATACATTTGGTTATGGTGAACGCGAAGACAGACGCGCAATCGTTCCTGTGTCTGTTGAAGAAAAGCCAGCGCCAAGTTGTGGTTGTTCAAAATGTTCTAAAAAGACAGTTTTGAAGAACAAATATATTATTATGCCTGCATAATAATAGAAACATTTTTAGTTCCTTAATTTGTTTGGTTATGTTTGACACCGTTATGACTTGTTTATAACGGTGTTTTTTTGTGCCAAGAGCAAGGTTCACCTCTTGCTGACAGATTGCGCACTTTATCTTGATAGTAAAAAACTAAATTTTACAAGAATTATGCCATTATTCCAGAGCATTGTCATTACGAGAGTATTCAATCCAACAACAAGCGATAGCGGTTGTTGTTGAATACTCGTGGTAATCCAGGTTAATAAAAAAAGTAGTCTGGCAAAGCCAGACACATTAATACACCTGGATGCTCACGCTAACGCTCAGCATGACAAAAGCCTAAACGGCTTTTGTCTGAATATAACGATATCAAAATAAAATGAGCAATCTGTCTATGGAGGGGTGTCCTCGCTGTAGCGAAGTGAAAGTGGGACGGGGCAAAGTCTCGGCGTAGCGGCAGCATAGACGGATGGTCTTGGTTTTCAAGTATTTGTATTCTCTAACCACCTCACCCTTGCGGGCACTCCTCCAAAGGAGGAGAAAAAATCCCCATACATTTGTATTTTTTATTTGTCTGATTATATTTTTTGTGATAGAATACATGAAAAGAAAGGAGTTTTTATATGAAAAAAATTATGAACAAAGTCAATTTTGCAATAATCGCAATGATGGTGTCTGTTCCTGCATTTGCTGCTGTGAATGAAAGTGCTATTTGTGGTTTGATGAAAGAATTAAAGGGTGTTTTTGGTTTGTTAAGAACCTTGGCTTTTATCGGTGCTGCCTTTTATATCGCAGGTTGGGCATGGGAATTTATTTCCAAGGGTGAAGCAAAACCAGATGAAATAAAAAAGAAAGGAACAGGTTTGTTGGTTGGTTTTATTTTGTTGTTTACTATTGGTGTTTTGTTGCAGATTTTGGCAACCACATCGGGTGGTACTTTGTTCGGTTGTGTATCAGATGCGTTCAAATAAAATTGAAAACCGTCCAAATGGACGGTTTTTTTGTTATAATGAATTTGTAATATAGTTTTCCAACCAAAACTGTTTGCGTCTTGTATCAATTTGTTTTGCGGGTATGCTGAAATCTGTCGTGGATAAAAATTGTTCTGGTTTTTCTTTATATTTTTCAAATATATGCCGCGCAATTTTTGCACTGGCTTTACTTTGTCTTTTAACGTCTTCGAAATCTAATTCTGTGTGTTGTTCTAATTGAATCGCGATATCTCGAAACATGGCGTATATGTATCGCCATTTGTTTGGTTGGATGTGATCTGTCGGAGAGTGTTCTATGGTATATTTTTGTATTAACACATTGAAATCTTTTGTGTCAAAAAATTTAGACCATACAATATTAAAAGCATTGTTTACGATTGCTTGATTTTGATTTGTTCTGCGTAAAATTGTTGCGGCTAGTCGTTTTTTTATGTTTTCGATATCTTGGTAGATGCGATATTTTTCTACGCTCTCTGTGATTTCGGATATTTCATAAAAAGACATGTTTGGAAATAAAAAGTATGCTTGTGTAAATTCTGTGTAATAATAATTTCTGAATAAATATTCGCATGCTAACCGTGTTAATTTTTGATCAGTTTTTTTTGGGTTGTACATAATTGTATATTCGGTATCGTCATTTGTGTCGATGGTCTTTATATGAATAGGTCTTTCTTTCTTATCTGTAAATGCAGATACGTTTTTGATTATGGTTGTGTGTAATTTGTCAGAAAATAAATCCACAGGAATAAGATTGAGTCTGCTAAGAAATTTTGGATACAAAGATGCTATGTCAGACCATAACCAGAATTCTGGTGATTTTGGGTCTTGTTTTTTTGTCTCGTTTAATTTGTTATATATTTCTTGGTTTCTTTGCATTTCATAATCTGTCATCATGGTATTATCCTTTTTTTGATTCATCGACATTGGCCAATGAAAATAAAACAGAAGATATCAATGATTGGTATGGAACATGTTGTGCGTCTGCCAATTCTTTTATTTTATCCAAAACCGGTTTTGGAATACGCATATTGATAACACAATCTGATTTGTTGAATGCACGATAGGCAGCATATTCACGAAGTAAAGATTCGATATTCATAACAAACAATTGTTGCATTACATTCGGCATACACTAACTCCTATACATCAGTCTTTACAACTGACTATAACATTGTATTTACAATTGTCAATACATTTGTGTATATGGTTGTAATGGCGGAAATATAGGCATTTGTGTGGGCTGGTGTATGGTGTGATTTTTTGTGCTTTTGATTTTTTGTGGTTGCGTGGTAAAATTGTTGCAGTATTATATTTGATATATAACAAAGGAAAGGATTTTTATATGCGTAGATTTTTATGTTCAATTATGTTTTTTGTTATTGGCATATTTTCTGCCCCCGCGGAATTACATGTTGATATTGTTGCGGGTGGCACAGAACCAATTTCAATTGCTGTCCAAAAATTTGAGTCTGTTGGCAAGGTCCCCCAAGATACAGTCAAAATGTTGCGTGAAGTTGTTGAAAATGATTTAAAGCGGACAGGGTTATTCAGAATTGTCAATCATGATGCTTTTCCGCAATATGTTAAAATGAATGATATGCCTGATTTCCAAAGATGGGCTGCGATAAAGACCCAGGCGCTGGTTCAGGCCAGTATAAAGTCAGAAGGCAAAGATAACTATAAATTGGAGTTTTATCTTTGGGATGTTAATGGCAAAGAACAAATAGAAGCGCAAAGTTTGATTGCTTCCAAGAAATCAGTTCGGCGTTTGGCGCATATTATGGCTGATGCTATTTATGAAAGATTGACCGGGGAATTGGGGTATTTTGATACACAAATTGTATTTATTGCAGAATCTGGCCCAATGGATAATCGTGTTAAACGTATGGCGATAATGGACCAAGATGGGTATGGTATGCGCTATTTGTCTGATAAAAAGACCTTTGTCATGTCACCACATTTTTCGCCTAATATGGCCACGATTGTATTTTTATCTTATCGTAATGATGACCCAATGGTGTGGGCATTGGATTTAGATACAGGTGACCAAACAAAACTTGGGAATTTTGGTGGTATGAATTTTGCGCCACGTTTTTCGCCAGACGGTAATCATGTTGCTTTGTCTTTGGTCAAAGACGGCATTACAAATATATATGAATATGACATGTTGAATAAAACTTTGCGTCAATTGACATTTGGGAACCATATTGATACCAGTCCGTCTTATTCCCCAGACGGTAAATATTTGGCGTTTAATTCAGATAGGTCTGGTTCACAACAGATTCATGTATTGGATTTAGCCAAAGGAACACAAAAACGTATTACTTTTGGGGCAGGGCGGTATGCAACGCCTGCTTGGTCCCCAGACGGGCAATTTATTGCTTTTACAAAAATTGCAGATGATACTTTTTATATTGGCATCATGAATCCAGAAGGGCGACACGAAAAAATATTAGCAGGCGGTTGGTATATGGAAGCACCGTCTTGGGCGCCTGGGTCTCGTAGATTGGTTTATTATGAAACAGAACGTGCAGATAACGACCGAGATAGAATCAGTCATATTCGCAGCGTTGATATAACTGGGCGCAATGTATATGACATTGATTTGGCTGATGATATGAGTGGAACAGAGCCAACTTGGTCACCTAAATTGCCGTAAATGAAATGAAAAAGATAGTTTGTTCGATTTTATTTGCTTTGTTTTGTGGTGTTGCGTGTGCAACGCCCGCGATGGTGACGCGTATTGTTGATGGTGATACTTTCAAGGCGACAGTATTATTGGCAGACGGTATTGAAATTATGTCTGTGAGTGTGCGTTTAAGAAATGTAGATACCCCTGAATTACATGGCGAATGCGATTATGAAATTGCGCGTGCTGAAAAGGCAAAACAAAGATTGGCAGAATTGATTCCTGTGGGGTCTGTGATTGAGATAACAAATGTTAAAAATGATAAGTATCCTGGGCGTATTGATGCAAATGTCTTTGATGAACAAAATCGCGATGTTGGTTTGATTTTAATTCGTGAAAATCTGGGACGGCCATATTCTGGCGGAAAACGTCAATCATGGTGTGATTGATATCTCAGCAACTGTGATGATTGATTGCAGCCCTTATTTCTTCCACAGATGCAGATGATGGTAATTCGGGTTCGAAATATATATTTGCGGTGCCAGATTTCATTTTGCCACGTTTTGGCCAATATAAACCGGTATCAACACCAACTGGCATAATCGGCAGTTTTAATTGACCTGCTAAAAATAATAAACCATGCTTTAACGGAATGTTCTGGTGTGGCGATACACGCGTTCCTTCTGGGAAAATGACCAAAGTCATTCCGTTCATAATGCGTTTTGTCACATTGTGTGCCAGTAATTTCATATTTGTTCTGCCACGTTTGCGATTTACGCCCAGCAAGCCAATTCGCCAAAATGCCCAACCGTATATTGGAATCCAAAGTAATTCCCGTTTTATAATAAAAAATGCGTTTGGTATATGTGTCACAAGGATTGCAACTTCCAACACAGACATGTGTTTTGATGCTACGATCGCGCGTCCGTCCAGGCGCGTGTTGACATTGTGCTGAAAAGGGATTCCGTTTTCTGTGGTTGGTGGATAGTGAATTTTATATTTAATTCCGCAAATAATACGCGCCAAAGCCAAAACACCCCACGCGTCAGCTAAAACAAATTTGCGTTCCAATTTTGCAGATATCAAACCAATCAGTAATAATGGTGTCCAAGCAATAAACCAAACGAATAACAATAATTTGAACAAAATTGTTTTCAACATTATTTTAACCTTCCTTTATTCCGAACAAAGTCACGATGTATTTTACATATTCAATAGCCCAACGTTTTACACGAAATGGCGTTGGCATACCAGATAACGAAGCAGGGCATGCAACAATATCTGTATCAGGCATTTCATCGTGCAATAAATATAGCGAACGGTTCATGTGGTCTTCGGTAGTGACAAGAACAATTCGGTCTAGTTTTCTTTGTTCAACAATCTTTTTTATTGCCAGGGCATTTTGGTATGTAGATTTAGATTTAGATTCTATCATGACGTGTTTTTTATTTGGGATAGCCGTAGCACCTGCGCCGATAATATAAAGATTTCCGTATTTTAATGTTTCCAGTTTTTTCAACGCATATGGAATTCGTCTTGAATCACCTGTTAATACAAATATGTTATCTTTGTCCAGCAAAGAACCGCATTTCGGTGGTGTGACAGACTTGAAAACTATTCCGCCAATAACGAAACAAAACAGCAACAATAAAGACAAAGGAATGTATTTCATTATTTACCAGATAATATTTTAATGGTTGTCTTCTTGGTAATGTACACAGAAAACACGATTATTGCAACAGTTAATAAGAATAAAATCGTCCAAGCCGTTCCGCTTAAAGACAAAGTTGCTAATAAACCAACACGTGCGGAACGTGCTGTTGCCAATATAAGCATTAAAATAGGAGTTGCAACAATAAAACCAATCAGGCATGCCAAGGTGCTGATTTTTGCGACTATGATTTGCATTTGTTTAGCGATGAATTTGTCTGTGGCGCCAACTTGATTTAATATTTCCAGTTCGTGTTTATGCAACATTGCGATATTTCGGGATATATAGGATATACACGCACCAATCGACGCCAAAATTAATATCAAAACAAAAGATGTTATCATTACCAATTTCCAACCCGCTGACATAGACGGCTTTAATGCCGATGCATGTGTTAAGAATTTAGCCTTTGGCACAATTTGTTGTTTTAATATTTCCATGTCTTTTGCATTTTTTACATGTATCTCGAAAGTTTGGGGTAAATACTGATTTAACTTTGCACCACTTGAAACCCAAGGTTGCATTATGCGTTCCATTTCAGACTTGCTTATTTCATTTACCGATTCAATTTTATCTGCATTTGATTCAAAGATTTTTTTAATCGCACCTGTGTTATCAAGATTTGTTATTTGGACTGTGGCAAATTTGTCCCATTGGTTATTCCATTTTGTGACACCACTACTAATCGCCAGTGCGATACCAAAAGCCAGCACAGACAAAAATGTTAATATTGATATAACCACAGTCATAAATATAGACTGTTCACGAACCAACGAAAAAACAAGTGTTCTTTTTTTCATTGTGCATTCCCGATATCTTCAAATTGTTTCGAAAGTTGTGAAAAATAGTTTTGCGTTTGTTGTGGCTGGGGCCCCTTCCATTTTCGAGGAGCTTCTGTTCCAGATGCGTTTCCACCGCTAACACCAGAAAAACTGACATGATGATTGTCAATGGTTATTACTGGGAAACGATATGTTTCCATCAATTTTCTGTTGTGTGTTGCCAAAATAATTGTTGTTCCAAAAATTTTATTCATTTGGATAAACAATTCCATTAAACGGGATGCATTTTCATCGTCCAAGTTCCCAGTTGGCTCGTCCGCCAATAGTATAGATGGCTGGATAATAATTGCACGTGCAACAGATACGCGCTGTTGTTGGCCACCACTTAATTCTTTGGGGTATACATTTGCGAATTTGCCAAGTCCGACCCATTCCAAAGTTTTAGTCACCAACTTTTTTATTTTATCACTTGGAAAACCGCGAACACGCAAAGGTAATGCGACATTTTCGAAAACGGTCATATGTGAAATCAAAGAATATTCCTGGAAAACGATAGCCATTTTATGTCGCAGAGCCGAAATATCGTCGCGTGACAAAGAATCGCAATCTTGGCCGAATAATTTTATTTGACCCTTTGACGGTCTGTGTAATTGATAAATCAAACGCAATAAAGTTGTTTTACCAGCACCGCTGGCCCCAGTTAAGAAATAAAAGGCGCCACCGCTGATATTAAAAGACACGTCTGACAAAACGTCATGACCATTTTCATAGTTTGCAGATACATTCGCGAAAGATATTGTTGTTTTGCCTTCCATAACAGGTTGTATCATAGTAGATTTTTTTTTGTCTAGCAAGGGTTTTATAAATTTCAAATTATGATAAAAAACTTTTTGGAATACGGTCAATAATATGATATAATTCATCGTATGAATTTGTAGTATGTGGAGGATTTTACAATGAAGAAACATTTGTTGTCGGTTGTGTTCGCGTTGTTTATGCCAAGTTTTGTGTTTGCTGGCACCAATGGTGGCTATTCGGTGATTACCAGATACGGCAACGAAACCAGTATAAATTATCGTCGAAAATCCGACCCGAAAAAATGGTATGTCAGCGCGCATGCGGATTTATCTTTCCTTAGTTGGGAAAACGAATATACAGAGGGGACAGATTCTGGAAGCGACAAGTTTAGTTTCAAGCCTGTTGTTGGCGCAGATATCGCAATTGGTGCTGAATTAGATAAAAATTGGCGTGCAGACTTAGAATTGGGTTATATCGGTAATTATTCAGAACAGGAAACTTATTTTACATCTGGTTTTTTACCAGCAAAAATAGATTTTAATTTGAACACAATGTACGCGATAATGAACGGTTATTATGGGTTTAATTCTGGGGTTTATCTTGGGCTTGGTGCTGGTGTCGCAGCGGTTCAGGTATCTTGGAATCATAATTCTTTAGAAAAGTTTTCAAAGACCAGTGCTTCACCAATGGGGGCTTTTGTTTTTGGTTGGAACAGCAGAATGACAGAAAAAACATACTTTGATATCAGGTATCGTTTGGCTGTGTTTTCTGGTCCTACAGTACAATATCTTACTTTTCGGGATAAAACAGGTTTAATAACAGATAACTCTTTGTCGGTTGGCGTGCGTTATATGTTTTAAAGATAGGAAGCAAAAATGGTTAAATCAAAAATTACATTGTTTATTTGTTTGTTTTGTGCATTTGCTGTTTCACAGGCATATTCTGCACCGTCGGTAAAAAAACTGGGTGGGATGAATTCTGTTGCGGGTATCGGTGGTGTTGCATCTGTAAAAAGCGATGCATTGAACAATGTGCGTTCGGCTTCTGTTCGTGCGGTTAAGCCGTTAAATAACGCAAAACCAGTTATTACGACCAAGGCAAATAATTCTGGGGGCGCAGTTGATAATGTAAATACTGCGCGTTTGTCTGTGGGTAAATATTTGCATAATGCAGGGACAAGTGCTGGTTTAATTAAACCTGTGACTACATCTAATACAGTAATCAATAATTCTGGATATGAAGAATACGGAAATCAGGTCACTAATTTAACCAATCGTATAGAAATACTAGAAAACAATTCCAACATAAATGTTGTGGAAAACGACGAAAATGCTGATACAACAAAAATGATTAATGGCATAAATGTTGATGATGATGGCAGGACTTTAAGGGTCAGTCGTTCTAATGTGAAAATTCCTGTTGGTTCTGAAAGTGCCAGCCCGACAGCCAGTATATGGGTCGAAGAATAATCTATTTTTTATATGACAGTAATTATCAATAATCCCAGCAGTGCAAAAATAATTGCGCCGATTGTTAATTGCCAAGAGTATTTTCTGACGATTTCGTTTGCTTTTTCCTGGAAACACCACAATAAAAATCCAATAAGTGCGAAACGTCCAGTTCTGAATATTGCAGATACGCCCAAGAATATAGCAATTGGATAATTCAGAAACCCTGCACATATTGCCAATAATTTATATGGAATTGGTGTGACAGCAGTCAAAATAATAATCATAATTCCATACTTGTTAAACATTGTTTTTGTTAACTCGAACTTTTCCATGCTGGCCACATGCTCAATCAACCAAACGCCAACACTGTCGAATAACCACAGACCAATCAAGTACGCAATAACCCCACCAATAACAGAACCAAGTGCGGCGGCGACAGTGATTGGAAGTGCGCGTTTTTTATTTGCGACAATCGCAGGGGTCATGAAAACTTCTGGGGGAATAAATAAAAATATCGATTCGAATACAGTCATCATAAATACAACCCATGCATACCAAGGTTGTGATGACTTATCAAGAATTCGTGTAATAAGTTTCATAAAATTGATAATAAAAGATTCATATTAAAAGAGCAAGCGTTATAAATAATTTACTTGTTTTTTTATAAATACATGTGTATCATTGCCGCATACAAAGGTGTTTTATGATTAAAAAACAAACCAATTCTAACAGAAGCGAAAAGATTGCGAGCAAAGTGCAATCACTGGTTGCTGAAATTTTGCAACGCGAATTTTCTGATGATGATTTAATCAGGGGTGTTTCTTTGGTTGGTTCTGAATCGCGTGGCGGGATGCAATTTGTAAAGTTATTTTTTTATTCACGTGATAATGCTGATGCTGTGCAAAAACGGCTTGATGAAATAACCAAGATGGTGCGTTTTTCGTTGGCACAAAAAATAAATCAAAAATATGTTCCTGAAATCAGATTTGTTTATGATGATACTTTGGAACGTGCAGACAGAATTGAAAACCTGCTGAATAGTATTGATAAATAGTGTTTTTGGGTGAAAATAAATGAAGCAAAGTCATATCAGAAATTTTTCCATCGTTGCACATATTGATCATGGTAAATCAACATTATCAGATAGATTGATTGAATATACTGGCGGTCTGGAATCGCGTGAGATGAAAGCCCAGGTTTTAGATTCTATGGATATTGAACGTGAACGTGGTATCACGATTAAGGCACAAACTGTACGTTTGAAATATACGGCCAAGAATGGCGAAACATATCAATTGAATTTGATGGATACACCTGGACATGTCGATTTTTCTTATGAGGTTTCACGCAGTTTGGCTGCGTGTGAGGGGGCAATAGTTTTGGTTGATGCGACCCAGGGGGTGCAGGCGCAAACTTTGGCAAATGCATATTTGGCATTGGATAATGACTTGGAAATGTTGCCTGTGTTAAATAAAATAGATTTACCGTCCAGTGATGTTGAAGCGACGCGTGAACAAATTGCAGATGTTATTGGCATGGATGCGTCGAATGCACTATGTGTTTCTGGGAAAACAGGGGCAGGCGTTCCAGAATTACTAGAAGAAATTGTAAATAAATTGCCTGCGCCAAGTGGTGATGAAAATGCACCAACGCGTGCTTTGTTGGTTGATTCTTGGTATGATTCTTACTTGGGCGTTGTTGTGTTGGTTCGTGTGGTTGATGGTGAATTAAAACGTGGTCAGAAGATTAAATTTATTGCAACAGGTGCAGAATATTTTGTGGAAAAGGTCGGCTATTTCACGCCTAAGATGGAAAATGTTGATTCTTTAACAACTGGCGAGATTGGCTTTATCATTACGGGTATGAAGACGATTCATGATTGCAAAGTTGGCGATACAATTTGTGATGCTAAAAGTAATGTTGAGCCATTGCCAGGATTCAAGCCGTCTGTGCCTGTCGTGTTTTCAAGTTTCTTTCCAGTAGAGGCAAATGATTATCCTGATTTACGCGAAGGTGCTGAAAAATTGGCATTAAATGATGCGTCGTTTGTGTTTACAACTGAAAAATCGTCTGCGCTGGGTTTTGGTTTGCGTTGCGGATTTTTGGGTTTGTTGCACATGGAAATCATCAGCGAAAGATTGAATCGTGAATTTAACCTTAGTTTAATAAACACTGTACCAAGTGTGTTGTATAAAATACATTTGCGTGATGGTTCGGTTATGGATTTGGAAAATCCTGCTGATATGCCAGATATAACCAGAATCGAATCTATCGAAGAACCATGGGTACGTGCAACGATTATGATGCCTGATAAATATCTTGGGGCGGTTATGGAATTGTGTGCTGCGCGTCGTGGTGTTCAAGAAAATATTTCTTATGTTGGTAATCGTGCCGTGTTGGTGTATCAATTACCTTTATCTGAAATAGTGTTTGATTTTTATGACAGGGTTAAATCTTTGTCTTCGGGTTATGCTTCGTTTGATTATGCTTTGTATGATTATCGTGTATCTGATTTGGTAAAGGTTTCTATATTGGTAAATGACGAAAATGTTGAACCTTTATCGTTTTTGTGTCATCGTTCTGTGGCAGAAAAACGTGGTCGTCAGATTGTAGAAAAATTGAAAGATTTAATACCAAGACATCAATTCAAGATTCCTTTGCAGGCTGCCATTGGGGGTAAAATTATTGCACGTGAAACAATTGCTGCATATCGCAAAGATGTGACTGCAAAATGTTATGGTGGTGATATAACCCGCAAAAGAAAATTGCTTGAAAAGCAGAAAGAAGGAAAGAAACGTTTGCGGACTTTTGGTAATGTTGAAATACCACAGACTGCATTTATTAACGCTCTAAAAGTTGGAGAATAAAAAATGACAATAAAATTCTTGCCGTTTCTGAACACGTATAACAAATAGGTTTTTCTTATGGCACATCAATTCTTTTTCAATACGTATATTCTTGATAATTTACCGTCACCGGAAAAGGGGTTTGATGTTGTCCAGGATTTGTCTGAACCACGTCTGCGTATGTACATTACGCAACGTGGTGTAAAAAGTTTTTTTGTTCGCAAACGTGTAAATGGTCGTGACAAAAGAATTATTATTGGTAATTACCCTGATACAGACATTGAAGATGCACGTGCAAAGGTAAATGAAGTACTGAATGGTGCCTGCAAAAAAATACCTGTGCGCAGAAAAAAAATCACTTTTCAAGATTTGATCGAATTGTATTTGAATAACAAAGTGCGTCGAAATGAAGATTCTTTGGTTAAACTAAAACGTGCGATTCGTTTGCATTTTGCAGACTTGCTGGATAAAAATATTCAAGATTTAACAGCAAATGATTTGCAAACTGTTTTGGATAAAATCGCAGGGCGTTCTATGGCGTCCAGAATGCAAGAATTATTGCAAAGTTTGTTTAATTATGCTGGGGAAATTGGTTATATAAAAACAAACCCGATGGATAATGTTCCAAAAATTGTTGTCGCGCGTCGGCAAAGTGTATTGAAAAAATCTGGATTACAAAGATTGATATCTGTAATCAACAAAGAGAAAAATCTGAATTTGCGTGGCGCTTTTTTAATGTTGATTTATGGTTTCGCCCAAAAGAACAAAGTTTTTAAGATGCGTTGGGACGATTTAGATTTCAATCATGATGTTTGGTGTGATATGCCTTTGTCTGACAGGGCGATTTTGTTGTTGCAAGATTTACCCCAAAATGGCGAATGGGTTTTTCTGGGCTGTGGGCGTTCGCATTTAACAGATCCGCGTGTTGCCTGGAAACGCATAGTGACCAATGCAGGTATGCCAAATTTGACAATGGACGATGTATATAAATTTCTGATGCGGTCATTGGTTTGGAATCCTGATAAAGATAAATTGCGTGATAATATGAACGATTTGTTAACTGATTTGTTGGCATAATATATTTTTTGCAAAAGTCAATCAGTTGTTATCATTTGTTATAATTTCTTGACACCACCATCATAAAATGGTATTTTATAAGACATGTCCCTGTGGAACAACAAATAGGGCACACATTTAACTTAAACAAAGGATAAAAAATGACAACTTTTGAAAAAGTGAAAAAAATTGTATGTGAAAAATTGGGCGTTGATGAATCTAAAGTGACAGAAAAAGCATCTTTCGTTAATGATTTGGGTGCTGATTCTTTGGACGTTGTTGAATTTGTTATGGAAGTTGAAAAAGAATTTAATATTACAATCCCTGATGAAGAAGCAACAAAATTGACAACTGTGGGTGATGCTGTTAAATACATCGATGCACATGTTAACACAGGTAAAGCAACTGCAGACAAAAAAGCAGCAGACAAAAAAGCAGCCTAGTAATCGCTTTCAATTGTTGTAGTGATATTTAATGCCACCAAGTTTGGTGGTATTATTTTTTATCTCGTTGATTTTAACAATGTTTTATAGTATGCTTTTGCCAGTAAAGATATAAAAAGGATTTTTTGTATGAAAAGAGTTGTTATTACAGGTATGGGTATTGTTTGTCCTGTGGGGACTGGTATAGATTTTGCGTGGGCTAATTTATTAAAGGGTAAAAGTGGTATTCGCAAAATTACTGAATTTGATACAACGGATATTGCGTCCAGGATTGCAGGTATTCCACAGCGCGGAACCGAACCTGGCGAATATAATCCTGATGCGGTTATTGAACCAAAAGAACAACGGAAAATGGATAGAAATATTGTTTATGGTATGGTTGCGGCAGATGAAGCAATACGGGATGCTGGGCTGATTGATTATGATGGCGATAAAACGCGTATTGGTGTCGCGATTGGCAGTGGTATTGGTGGCTTGTCTACAATTGCTGATACTTACGAAGATATTTTACAACATGGGACCAGGTTTGTTTCGCCTTTCTTTGTTCCAAAGTGTGTTATAAATATGACTTCTGGCAATGTGTCAATAAAGTATGGATTTATGGGGCCAAATATTGCAATGGCGACTGCATGTGCAACAGGGACGCATTCTATTATCGAAGGTGCCAGCATTATTGAACGTGGTGATGCGGATATCATGGTATGTGGTGGTACAGAAGCAGCGGTATGCAGATTGGGGATGACCGGCTTTTCCGCTTTGCGTGCGTTAAGTACGCGTAATGATGACCCTGAACATGCTTCGCGTCCATGGGATAAAGATCGTGATGGTTTTATTATGGGCGAAGGTGCTGGTATTTTAGTATTGGAAGAATACGAACATGCCAAGGCACGTGGTGCGAAGATTTATGCTGAAGTTGCAGGTTCTGGTATGACTGCGGACGCACATCATATCACTGCGCCAGCACCAAATGGCGAAGGTGGCAAACGTTCGATGGAAATGGCGTTGCGTAGTGCTGGGTTAAAGCCGTCTGATGTTGATTATATCAATGCGCATGGAACATCAACTGGTTTGGGTGATGTTGGCGAATTGATTGCTGTCAAAGAATTATTTGCTGGGGTAGACGTTTGTATGTCTTCGACTAAATCAATGACTGGGCATTTGTTGGGTGCAGCAGGCGCCATAGAGGCGATATTCTGTGCTTTGGCGATTCGTGATAATATTGTGCCACCAACTATGAATCTGGAAAAACCAATAGAAGAGGTTGGTGATTTCAACCTGGTCCCGAATCAGGCGCAAAAGAAAACTGTCGATGTTGCGTTAAGTAATTCGTTTGGTTTTGGCGGAACAAATGCCAGCGTGATTCTGAAACGTGTTAAATAATTTTTTGACAAGGTTTATAACTTGGTGCAAAATCAGCGGGTGCAGGATTATGAATATGGAATACAGACAAATGCTTAAAGAAATACAAAACCCAAAAAACAAGCTGTTTAGGCATGTGCGTTGTATGATGGCAGGGATAGAGAATATAAAATATTCTGTGCACGATGAACACAACAAGGTGTTGTTTGAAGTTTATGGTTCAGAGCAGGGCGAATCTGCGCCGAATCAGTTTAGAAATGTTGTGTTGATTGATGAAAAAGAGCAACATTTTTGTTCGTTAAAGCAAGTCCATGAATTGTTTATGGCATTGTCTGATAGATATAATAAAGAAGAACAATTAAAAGAAATGTTTTTGCAATCTAAACAAAAAGTAATATAGTTGTTTTGTTTTCGGAGCATAGCTCAGTCTGGTAGAGCGCTACGTTCGGGACGTAGAGGTCGCAAGTTCGAATCTTGTTGCTCCGACCATAAAATTCAAATCGGCATTTTGCCGATTTTAATTTTATGTTGGGGTGACGCTCAGATTTGAGACTTTACAACGCAGTTGTTAAGTTCGACTATGAGTTAGTGTTTTACTAAATCAACTTTTATTGCTGGAATTTCGTTAATATTATTAGTGTTATTTATGCCATTGTATGGTGTTTTATGTATACTGTGTTCCAATTCATGATGGGTCATTTCTGTACATGTTATACCATGATATTTTACACTAAAGTCATAATCTCGCTGACCAAAATAATCAAACAAATATCTACGTGGTCGCCCTTTTTCAGAATAAACACATCCATTATCAATTGCTTCGTATTTTATTTCTGTGGTATTTGAACAGCCAGCAGAGATTAGTGCGAATGTGCATAAAACTAATTTTTTCAATTTATTCTCCTTTTTCAAAAAACAACCGCCATACAAATATGGCGGTCAGGGAGTTAGTGAATCAGTTTTAACCACTTGATTTCGCGGCCTTTCGGAAAATTCCGTATTATATAACCGGCGACTCCCCGACCATATGCGGGGATTAACGACATAAAGATATGTCGGGTTAAAACAGGACTCACTACAGTCCAGACGCACATCTCTGTACGACAGTCTAGTTATAGCAGGAAAATATTAATAAAGCAACAGCATAAAATGTTTTTTTGTTTTCTTGCAAGTATTTTTCCACTATGTTATAGTCCTTGCATAACAAGGAGAGTTTGTATGCAAATCTTGGTCACTGGCGGTGCGGGCTATATCGGTTCACATACTGTTGTTGAATTACAAAATGCAGGTCATGATGTCGTTGTGATTGATAATCTGTCGAATTCTAATGAAGTTGCTTTGGAACGTGTTTCAGAAATTACTGGCAAGCCAATAGAATTTTATAACATTGATATTCGCGATTTTGATGCGCTGGATAAAATCTTAGGTAAACATAAATTTGATTGTTGTATTCATTTTGCAGGGTTAAAGGCTGTGGGTGAATCTGTCCAGAATCCTTTAGCATACTATGATAACAATGTTTGTGGTTCTGTGAATTTGTTGCGTGCGTTGAACAAGCATAATTGTAAAAATATAATCTTTTCTTCGTCTGCTTGTGTGTATGGTGACCCAAAAATAATTCCAATAACAGAAGATTGTCCAAGTGGTCTGTGTACGAATCCGTATGGTCAAACGAAGCACATGATAGAAGAAATCATGAACGATTTGTATAAATCTGATAATAATTGGAATATAGTTTTATTGCGGTATTTTAATCCAATTGGGGCGCATAAATCTGGTAAAATTGGCGAAGATCCAAATGGAATACCTAATAATTTGATGCCTTATATCACCCAGGTTGCGGTTGGTAAAAGACCAGAATTAAATATATTTGGTAATGATTATGATACCCAGGATGGAACCGGGGTTCGTGATTATATTCATGTGGTTGATTTGGCGCGTGGTCATGTGTGTGCCTTAAAAGCGATAGAAAACAAATGTGGTTTGGAAATATTTAATTTGGGAACAGGACATGGTTATTCTGTATTAGACGTTGTGCATGCTTTTGAAACTGCAAATGATCTGAAAATACCATTTGTGTTTAAGCCGAGGCGTTCTGGTGATGTTGCGGTATGTTATTCAAATGTAGATAAAGCAAAAAAAGTTCTGGGATGGTCTGCACAGTTTGATTTGCAAGACATGTGTCGAGATTCTTGGAATTGGCAAAAAAATAATCCAAATGGTTATGCAGATTAAACATGAAAAAATTAAAATGGAAAAATATTAAACCGTGGGTTAAATTTGCGCTGGCGATATGCGCGGTTGTTGTTTTTGTGATTTGTTTCATTTTCAATTTATGGTCGCCACTGAAAAAGCCTGTGACTGTTGTTGTGCCCAAAGGTGCATCTGTGATTGGTATGACGAATTATTTATTGCGAAATAGAATTATAAAATCTGGTGATTTGTTTCGTTTTTCAGTTCGATTAAATGGCGGTAAAATTATGGCAGGCGAATATGATATACCGCGTGGTGCAGGTGTTTGGACAATCGCTGATATTTTAGCGCATGGTAAAGTTGCGACCACTACAGTGACAATTCCAGAGGGATACACACTAAAGCAAACAAAAAAGATGTTGATGGGAATTCCATATTTATCTGGTGAAACAGATTGTAATTCGTCTGCCCCAGTTTGTCATTTGGAAGAGGGCGAAATTTTTCCGGATACATACAGAATTGCACGTGGAATTTCGCGTTTGGCTGTTTTAGATTTAGCGCGTAAAAAAATGCTGTCTGTCAAAGAATCTTTATCCGCGTATTCTCGTCCAGAACAGCTTAAAAATTGGAATGATGTTTTGGTTTTGGCGTCCATTGTTCAGAAAGAAACACCCAAAGTCAAAGAAATGCCGATTGTAGCCAGCGTTTATTTGAATCGATTGAAAAAAAATATGCGACTTCAGGCTGACCCGACTGTGGTTTATGCTTTGACGGATGGTTTTGGTGATATGCAGGGTGCACCATTGTTGCGTGGGCATTTGAAGATAGAAAGTCCTTATAACACATATCGTCATAATGGTTTACCACCAAAACCGATTGCAAGTGTTGGGCTTGCGGCGATTCGCGCTGTATTAAAACCTGCAAATACAAATTATTTATTTTTTGTTGCTGATGGTCGTGGCGGACATAAATTTTCAACCGAATATGCCGAGCATCAGAAAAATCACACCATATGGCGCGGTATTAAAAAAGAAATAAATGGTGTGGTTGATTATGATAAATAGTTTACGAATCGTGTGCGCATAATTATATCATTTTTTAGATGTTTTTGCAAAAAATCTTTTTGCTTGCAGATTGTATATGTTTCTGTGATAATGTTCCTAACAGGAGAAAATCCTGTGGAGTTTAACTAAGAGAAAGGATGAAAAAATGAAAAAAATTGCTTTGACTTCTTTGTTGACGGTGTTTGTTGTTTCTGCGGCTTCTGCGGCTACAACTAATTTTATCGGTGGCAGTGCTAATGTAGCGACGGATAGTGATCATGCTTCTGTCTTAAGCGTTGCGCCAGAATTTGGATGGAAATTGAATTCTAAATGGGATTTGGGTGTAGCTGCAAATTTTGGTTATGAACATAATTATATCCCCGCTGTTGCTCCAGCATATGCCGGTGATGCATATTCATACGGTGCTGGTGTATTCGCACGTTACAAAGTTGCACAATTTGGTGATGTTAAATTGTTATTGAAAGGTTCTGCCTATGCGGATTTCTTGACAGTGTCTCCTGAAAATGGTGCTTTGGATGCGGAAACAGTCTTTGGAATCAATGCTGCCGTTATCCCTATGATTACGTATGATTTGTCTGAATCTTTCACATTGTATGCAAACTTGAACTTCTTGGGTGTGTATGCAGGATATAATTTCAAGAATAAAGATTTGGGTGTTATGGATAATAGCTGGGGCTTTGGCGCAGGTGTTAATTCTGACAACGTCGCCAATACAGGAAATTTCCAAATTGGCTTTAACTATAATTTCTAATAATTATATCAAACCAAAAATCCGGCCGATTGGTCGGATTTTTTTGTCATGATATTTTTTGTTTATTATATTATTTTTTCCATAATTTTTTTATGTCCAGCGCCATCGTTTATAAAATATGACATTTCAGCGGTTTTTCACATATAAAACACGATATTTTGCTTGACAATTCGTGGGTTGCAGGTTATAGTATAGGTGCTTTCCGTGTAAGTAAGGAAAGTAAAAAACACAGAAATCTGCAGGTTTGGACAGATTTATAATCACGCATTTGCGATGAAATAAGTCTGGGGGCGGGTTTCGCATAGTCAAAAAAAGAGAATAAAAACAAAGAGATTTTGAATGCCAACAGTAAATCAACTGATTCGGAAACCACGTAAAAAGGTAGTAGTTAAATCAACTGCGCCTGATATGATGGAAAATCCTCAAAAACGTGGTGTTTGCACACGTGTTTATACGACAACACCTAAGAAACCTAACTCTGCTCAACGTAAAGTTGCGCGTGTTAAATTGGCTAATGGTCATGAAGTGACTGCATACATTCCTGGCGAAGGTCATAATTTGCAGGAACACAGTGTGGTTATGATTCGTGGTGGTCGTGTAAAGGACTTGCCTGGTGTGAAATATCACATTATTCGTGGTGTTTTGGATACAAAGGGTGTCGAAAGCAGAAAACAAGGACGTTCTCTGTACGGCGCAAAAACAAAGAAATAATACACATCTGACAAATAGGTGTGAGTAATTTGGGAATACAAACCCAAGTGAAGAAACAAAAAGGAAAACAAATATGTCAAGACGTAAAGCTGCAACAAAACGTGAAATATTGCCAGATTCTAAATATAATAATCTGGTTGTTGCAAAATGTATTAACGTTGTTATGTGGGATGGTAAAAAAGAAGTTGCTGAAAACATCGTTTATGGTGCAATGGAAAAATTGAAAACTATCGCCAAAGACAAAGACGAATTAACAACATTTTTAGAAGCTGTAGATGCATTAAAACCATCGGTAGAAGTCAAAGGTCGTCGTGTTGGTGGTGCAACTTACCAGGTCCCGGTAGAAGTTCGCAAAGAACGTCAACAAACGATGGCATTGCGTTGGTTGGTTATGTTTGCAAGAAAACGTGGCGAACGTTCTATGGAAGACAGATTGTTTGCAGAAATGCGTGATGCTTTGAATGGTCAAGGCGGTGCATTTAAAAAGAAATTGGATACCCACAGAATGGCAGAAGCGAACAAAGCGTTTGCTCATTTCCGTTGGTAATATAAATAATAATAAAGAAATAAGGAAAGACAAATGTCAGTCGGTAAAACAGCTTCTTTGGATATGTATCGCAATATTGGGATTATGGCCCATATTGACGCTGGTAAAACAACTACGTCTGAACGTATTTTGTTCTATACTGGTAAAACATATAAAATTGGTGAAGTGCACGATGGTGCTGCGACAATGGACTGGATGGTTCAGGAACAAGAACGCGGTATTACAATTACATCTGCTGCAACAACTTGTTTCTGGCGCGATCATCGTATCAATTTGATTGATACCCCAGGACACGTGGACTTTACAATGGAAGTGGAACGTTCTTTGCGCGTATTGGACGGTGCAGTTGCAGTATTCGAATCTGTGAACGGTGTGCAACCACAGTCTGAAACAGTATGGCGTCAGGCAGATAGATACAATGTTCCACGTATTTGCTTTATTAATAAAATGGACAGAACAGGTGCAAACTTCTTCCGCTGTGTCGAAATGATTCGTGAAAGATTGGGTGCTAATCCATTGGTTATAAATTTCCCAATTGGCGAAGAACAAGATTTCAAGGGCGTTGTTGATGTTGTTGAAATGAAAGGTATCATTTGGGAAGATGAAAACGGTTCGCATCCAAAAATCGAAGAAATTCCAGAAGATTTGAAAGCAAAAGCAGAAGAATTGCACAACAAATTGATAGAAGAAGTTGTCACATTAGATGAATCTGTGATGGAATCTTATATGGAAGGCAATATCCCAGATATCGCAACAATTAAAAAATTAATACGTAAGGGGACAATTGCACAGAATTTTGTTCCTGTATTGTGTGGTACAGCATTTAAAAACAAAGGTGTTCAACCATTGTTGGATGCTATTGTTGATTATTTGCCATCTCCATTAGATATTCCTGCGATTAAAGGAACCAAGATGGACGGCGAAACAGAAGCAGAACGTCATCCAAGTGCAAGTGAGCCATTTAGTGCTTTGGCATTTAAGATTGCGAATGACCCCTTTGTTGGAAACTTGATGTTTATTCGTATTTATTCGGGTAAATTGACATCTGGTTCTTATATTTATAATTCTAATCGTGATAAACGTGAACGTGTTGGTCGTATGTTATTGATGCATGCAAACGCTCGTGAAGAAATCAAAGAAGCGTCAGCTGGTGATATTATCACTTTGGTTGGTATGAAAGAAACAATCACTGGTGATACACTTTGCGATGAAAATAATCCAATTATTTTGGAATCCATCCATGTTCCAGAACCGGTTATTTCTATTGCAGTTGAACCAAAGACCAAGGCTGATATTGAAAAGATGGCTTTGGGTTTGCAGGCTTTGGCCAAAGAAGATCCTTCGTTCCGCGTATCTGTGGACCAAGAATCTGGTCAAACGATTTTGTCTGGTGTTGGTGAATTGCATTTGGATATTTTGATTGATCGTTTGTTACGTGAATTCAAGGTTGATGTTAATGTGGGTGAACCACGCATCGCATATCGCGAAACATTCCGCAAACCAGTTTTAGAAGAATACACACATAAAAAGCAATCTGGTGGTTCTGGTCAGTACGCTCAGGTTAAAATCCAATTTGAACCATTGGAACCAGGGCAGGGCTATCAGTTCGAAAATCAGATTGTCGGTGGTGCAATTCCAAAAGAATACATCCCTGGTGTAGAAAAAGGTTTGAAGATAGCACAACAAACAGGTGTTTTGATTGGCTATCCAACAGTAGATTTCAAGGCCACATTGGTAGATGGTAAGTATCACGAAGTTGACTCTAATGTGTTGTGCTTTGAAATTGCGGCGCGTGCTTGCTTCCGCGAAGCGATGAAGAAAGCATCACCAAAATTATTGGAACCGATTATGAAACTTGCGGTGAATACACCGGAAGAATACGTCGGTGACATTATTGGCGACCTTAACAGTCGTCGCGGACAAATTAATGGTATCGAAACCAGATTCGGCAGCCAGTTAATTACTGCGTATGTCCCACTGGCGAATTTGTTCGGGTATGTCAAAACATTGCGTTCATTGTCACAAGGACGTGCAAATCCATATATGGAATTGTCACACTATGACGATGTTCCACAAAATGTTGCTGACGAAGTAATCAAAAAGATGACAAAATAACAATTACAAACTTAATAACTAACAGCCCAAGGAGAAAACCATGGCAAAAGAAAAGTATGTAAGAACAAAACCACACGTCAATATTGGTACTATTGGTCACGTTGACCACGGTAAAACAACATTGACAGCTGCTATTGTTCACTATTATGGTGTTGGTATTGACGCACAAAAAGGTGTTGATCAAATCGATAACGCACCAGAAGAAAAAGCACGCGGTATAACGATTAATACTGCACACGTAGAATATGAAACAGCAAATCGTCACTATGCACACGTTGACTGCCCAGGCCACGCTGACTATGTTAAAAACATGATTACTGGTGCTGCGCAAATGGACGGTGCAATTTTGGTGGTTGCTGCAACTGATGGTCCAATGCCACAAACACGTGAACATATTTTGTTGGCACGTCAGGTGGGTATTCCAAAAATCGTAGTTTATTTGAACAAATGCGATTTGGCAAACGATCCTGAATTGTTGGAATTAGTTGAAATGGAAATTCGTGAATTGTTGTCTGCAAATGATTTCGACGGCGACAATGCACCAATCATCCGTGGTTCTGCTATTTCCGCTTTGGAAGATAAAAAAGATGGTTTGGGCAAAGAATCTATTGATGCTTTGTTGGCAGCATGCGATTCATATATCCCAATGCCGGATCGTCCAATTGATAAACCTTTCTTGATGCCAATCGAAGACGTGTTCTCTATCACAGGTCGTGGTACAGTGGTTACAGGTCGTGTAGAATCTGGTGTCATCAAAGTTGGTGATGAATGCGAAATCGTTGGTTTGAAACCAACACAGAAAACAACTGTTACTGGCGTAGAAATGTTCCGCAAATTGTTGGATCAAGGTGAAGCCGGTGATAACGTTGGTTTGTTGTTGCGTGGAACCAAGAAAGAAGAAGTAGAACGTGGTCAGATTATCTGCAAACCTGGTTCTATTACTCCACACACAGACTTTGAAGCTGAAGTTTATATTTTGACGAAAGAAGAAGGTGGCCGTCATACAGCGTTCTTCTCTAACTATCGTCCACAATTCTATTTCAGCACAACAGACGTAACAGGTACAATTACTTTGCCAGCAGACAAAGAAATGGTCTTGCCAGGTGATAACGTTCGTATCAGCGTGCAATTGATTGCACCTATTGCTATGAGCGAAGGTCGCCGCT